>WBZT01000108.1_pt1 | contig 70752 bp, 63 predicted proteins | sample 5204241 | NCBI WGS metagenome assembly WBZT01 (sample SAMN12344358, study PRJNA552823) | activated sludge metagenome | biome: Activated sludge suspended growth; feature: Nitrification reactor; material: Wastewater; isolation source: activated sludge from nitrification reactor of wastewater... | reverse complement strand
GTTGTAGGTGGATTGTTCGACCTCGTTCTGGTGGAACACATCGCCATATTTCAGACCCGGTGCATAAGTCAGATCGAACACATTTTCCACACCCTGCAGATACATGGCCAGGCGCTCCAGGCCATAGGTGATTTCGCCGGTGATGGGTTTGCAGTTGATACCGCCCACTTGCTGGAAATAGGTGAACTGCGTCACTTCCATGCCGTTGAGCCAGACTTCCCAGCCCAGGCCCCATGCGCCAAGCGTCGGGTTCTCCCAGTCATCTTCCACAAAGCGGATGTCGTTCTTTTTCAAGTCAAAACCCAGCGCTTCCAGTGAGCCTAGATATAACTCGAGAATGTTGGCTGGTGCGGGTTTCAGCACGACCTGATACTGGTAGTAGTGCTGCAAGCGGTTCGGGTTCTCGCCATAACGGCCGTCCTTCGGGCGGCGGCTTGGTTGCACATAGGCGGCTTTCCATGGCTCTGGGCCCAGAGCGCGTAAGAAGGTAGCGGTGTGGCTGGTACCGGCGCCGACTTCCATGTCATAGGGTTGCAGCAAGGCACAGCCCTGTTTGTCCCAATATTCCTGGAGTTTTAAGATGATTTGTTGAAACGTCAGCATTGTGTTCGCTTAAGGTTTTGCAAAAGTGTTGATTTTACCTCAAAACCGTAGCAATCTAATCAGATAGTGGTTTGCGTAAAACGTATCAATTTAACTCGGAAATAAAACTAGGTTTTTTCTGATAGGCAATGCCTAGCCCCGGATTAGCCAGGCTGGGAATGTTTTCGACAACAAGCAATCCAGCTTTGCCAAACATCAGCGGCGGCTCACATATGTCGTTTTCCAGCAAATAGGTACCAAATGCTCCTTCTTGTGCAATAAGCATGTCCCGTGCGGCTTGTGCGGCGGTCAAGCCAACTCGGGTAAGCAAGCTGGTCTCACCCACTTGTGCGCCAACAATGATACCAATGCCTAATTTTCGTGCGGATTCGATAATCGCCAGTGATCTTAAAATCCCGCCCATTTTGGAAATACGTAAGTTAATTAGCCAGCGTCCGGGTGTCGGTTTTAGCAAGGCAAGCTGGTCTAACCTTAAAAAGCTCTCATCTAAAATGATTTTGCAGTTAAGAGTGTCTGCAATCTGAGCAAGCTCGGAATAAGTGTTAGGCTGAAGAGGTTCTTCTATTGCGAAAAAAGGGTAATCCAGCGCCTGTAAAAATTTAATTGCTTCGTCAGGGTCTTTCCATAAATTGTTAGCGTCCACCCGAACTCTAAGGTGACGGTTTTTCCATTGTCGGAAGATGGCAATTTTTGCTTTGTCGTGCGTAATGTTTCCTGAAAGCTTAAGCTTAAAATCAGTGAAGCCTTGATTTAAATATTGTTCGGCAGTGTGCTCAAAGGCGCTAATGTCTGCATCACCTAATATTGCCGAGTATTGAAAACTGCCGGAAAGTGCAGGAAGGCCTAAAAAAAGCTCAATGGTTTTATTTTCTTGCTTGGAAAACAAATCCAAAATAGCAAGTTCAATGGCACACCAGGCGGCAGGGTTGAAATCCAGTATGTCACGATGTTTTAGCACCCAAGCTCGCAAAGTGCTGTAACTGGTAATATCCTCACAAATGGCATGTTGGTGTTGTGAAAAAAAGCGCTGTGCTGACGCAATCGTTTCGCCTGTCACATACGCTCTTGGGCAGGATTCTCCATGCCCAATCAACCCCTTCTCTGAAACCGCTTCAACCCATAGGCTGGATGTTTCTGTTCTCTCGGCAGAAGCATGGCAAAACTTTATCCGGAACGGGATGGATATTTGGTTTAAAACGATCTTAAAATGTGGCATCGTGGCCGTTCAATTATTTGACAGCATAATTTGCAAGTGGAAAGTTCAGGTTTCGCAGATATTGTAAAACGGTTGGTTTAAATTGACCTTCACGCTGACCCAAGCTCATGCAGTTCATCTTGTAGGCTTCAGCGGTTCCGCGCTTTAACCAGGTGGTTGCTGGTGGCGCCAACCTTCCGCTGTCACGTTTGGCTTGGTATTCAATGTTAAGCACCCCCAGTTTTTCGTCAAACAATTTGGAAAAAGTTGAATTGTTGATTGAGTTAGGATCATCCAGTTCTAGGAATAATTTGTAGGTCATGTCGTTTTCATCGGCGACTAGAATGTAGAAACTCGACACCAGGCCTGTCGCATCTAATGTCTCTTGCACTGCATTAATCACCTGCGCTTCATAAATTTTCTCACCTGTAAGGTTGGTTACGCCTTTGCCTTTTTGTATGAAACTTAGTAGGGGCGTGGCGTTAAAGAAGCCGCTGACTTGTACTAAATCGTTCATGAAGTAGCGGTATAGCCCTGAAGCGTTCGTCACGAGTATGTAATAAGTTTCACCCTGAATAAGTTGATCTAGCGTTAAAAACTCCGGGGCATTGTTATCCCATCGCGATTGTTCTACAAACTCAAAAAAATGATGGTGCAATGGTGGTAAACCGGCATTGGTTTCAACATCTAAGGCAATGCTGCCGCGGAATTCGGTAGATTGATAACCCAGCTCCATTATCTTTGTGTTTGGCGGCAATTTCTCTCGCAGTGCAGCAAGTGCAATGCCACAGCTGCCGCCTGTCCATGTGGTGACTAGCTTTAGTTTTGGCCAGACATTGACAAAGCTTAACTCAGGCAGGCTGCCTATGTGTAAAGCCCTTGCGCGGTCACGTTTAATCTTATGAGCAATCTGGTTTTTTAAATGCGCATCCAGATATTCAATTTCAGGTAACTTACCCGTCAACAGCGACTCGATTAATCTTTCCCGTTGTTCGTTTAAAATATTTAGCAATCGCAAAAAAGTAGATGGATTGGGTGATCCGGCGTAAGTTATATCAGGCTCGGCCAGTGCCAGTCTTAACATGATTAAATATTTCAGGTCATAATTTGCAATGCCAGATATGGCCGGCGGTAACACAAAGCGTGATTGAATAATGCCGGGCAGAGATTGATATAAGTTACCTGAAACCGAGCCTACTATATGTCCTGAATCCAGATGCCCTTCTACAGCCGCCCCCATGATACCAAATGCCTTCCCTGCAAATGCTTCTGGGCAGGCACGATATTGCAAATATGAGAATAAAGATTGCTCATCCCTTTGCATTTTTAGTGTTGCAGGTGTGATAGGGATGTATTTTGGTTCGCCAGATGTGCCGCTCGTCTGCGCATAAAACCTTGGCGATTCATTGGTGAGCGCTTTAACTCCGGTTAGCCTTTGCGCTTCAATAAACAGGCGTAGTGTTTCGTATGTTTGCACTGGGATATTTCGTTGAAACTCGGCGTAGTTATGTATCACGGAAAACTGATGTTTCCTTCCAAATTCAGTATCGTGGTTATGGTGTAACAACCGTTGCATGACGTGCATTTGTGTCGTTGATGGTTGGTAAGTGAGGCGCTCGACTGGTTGCCAATGACGATACTTGTATAACAGCATTCCTGCACGAAATATCAACTGCTTCATTTGCAAAATCATCGCCTGAAAGGCGCGTGTAATAAGCCGAAAAACGTTTTGGGATAATCGGCATCGAGCAGGCCTAACACGTTGATGTTGCGGTCTTTTGGTAAAAACCACGTGCCGAATAACATATCCCAAATAATGACATTGTTACCATAATTTGCATTTGATTCTTCAGGTAGTCGTGAGTGATGCCAGCGATGTAATTCTGCGGTACCCAGCAGGTAATTGAGTATGCCAAAACGTAATTGAATATTGCAATGTTGGAAAAAACCATTGGTAGCATATGCAAGATAGTACAGCGCCAACACTTGCTCGTTAACGCCCATCAGTAAAAACGGTAGACTGTCCATCATCATCTGTAGTATTTTCTCCAGCGGATGAAAGCGCGCTGTGTTAAGCCAGTAAAGCTGTTGAACTGAGTGATGTACAGCGTGCAAGCGCCATAAATACTTGTTGGTATGAGCCGCACGATGTAGCCAATAGCGCAGAAAGTCTACGGTTAATATCATTGCGATAGCTTGCGCCCAAACTGGCCAGGCATGAGGCCATAGTTGGGAAAGCGGCAAATTGAGTGTTTTGATTGGTTCAACCAGTAAATAAATAAAAGTGAAGCTTATAAGGGGTGGTAACGCCAGCTGCACCACTACCATGAACATTAGGTCTATGCGTAATTCAGAAAAATCCGGTTTCCAAGCAGTTGAATGTGGAAATTTAAATTCAAGAAAAGTAATCAGTATGGCCGCGGTGATGATAGGTAGGTAGGTGCTGGCCGCCAAAGAGACACCTAGGGATTGCAAAAACAAAAATAGAGAAAATACCGAAGACATTACTAATGGGTAGTGCAGCCAAGGAATTATTCTTTGCAATATAAATCTCCTTAATTACTTGCTGTGACGAAAGTGAAAGTAGCCATACAGCAATAAATAACTTGCTAATACTAAATGAAAAAATGCTGGAAGGTAACTAGAAAACCAGCGATGCTCACTCAATATCGTTAAACCTAGTAATAAACGAACCAACATCACTAAGAAATACAGGCTTGCAAATAAGATTATGATTCCTCCCAATCGGTGACGTGGATAAATGCTACTTTTGGAAAATCGCCATGCTGTCCAAGATAACCAAATTAGAATGAGGATTTGTGTTACTAGTAGCAATGGATAGGGCAACACTCCACCATGCCACGATTCAAATTTAGGCAAGAAGCTCGGTTTAAATAATAGCGCAGTAAGTTGTGCGGCAACGCGAAAAGCAAATAAGCTTGTGCATAGCCAAAGCCATTTTGCATAGTGCGGCGGAGCTATGGATATGTTGTGTACTTCAGTATGTGGTGTTTCATTCATTCTTAATGGGGCATTGTGGTGAAATGGCATTCACTTGTTTTTGCGGCTTAAAACAAAAGCCATAACCGCAAAGCTAAGCAGGATGAATGGCCAGTTGCCCCAGCGCTGATAAGGCGTAATGCCGAGAAAGCCTTGTACCGTCACATCCAGCGTGGTTTGCGTGTCGTGCGGCGCGTGTGCAAGCACGTAACCATGCTGGTCTATCGCGGCCGTCGCGCCGGTATTGGTGGAACGCAGCATGGTGCGGCCATTCTCTAACGCGCGTGCCTGGCTGAATTGCAGATGCTGGTGTGCCGCATACGATTGTCCATACCAGGCGTCGTTGCTGATATTGATCATCAACGTGGAGTTTTTGTTGTTGCGCGCAATTTCCTCGCCAAAAACATCTTCGTAACAGATGTTCATGGCGATTTTTTGGTCGACAATTTTCATGCTGGGCTGTATGGCGTCGCCACGGGACAAATCGCTGAGCGGTATATTGAGCCAATCACGATAAATCCAGCCAAATGCCTGCTTGAGTGGGATAAATTCTCCAAATGGCACCAGGTGGTTTTTGCGGTAAGTGGTCACCAGCGGGCAACCGAAACAAAGCGCGCTGTTGAAATATTCATTGCTGTCATCGGTATATTCCACCATGCCCACGATGATGCCGCCTTGATTGCGTTTGGCGTGCGCGGCCAAAGCCTCTTTAGTGCCGACATCCAATTGGCTGGCGATGACCGGCAGTGCGGTTTCCGGCAGCACGATGAGCGGCGCTCTGCTTTGCTGCACCATCTGCAGATAAGTATCAATGGTGCGCTGGGCGTTATCCGGCGACCATTTGATGTCCTGCGGGATGTTGCCTTGCAGCAGGACTGCTTGCAGTGGCTTGCCGGAAGGTGATGTCCATTCCACGACTTTTAGCACGTAACCGATTACCAGCAACAGCGTGATAACGGCGATGCTGTTGCGTTTGTAAGCCACGTTGGGCTTGGTGACCCAAGCGGCGACCAAAGCCGCGATGAGCGCCGCGAGGACAGACACGCCGTAGATGCCAACGATAGGCGCGAAACCCGCCAGCGGGCTGTGAGGTACTTGTGAATAGCCCAATGTGAGCCAAGGAAAGCCGGTAAAAATCCAGCTGCGTACCCAATCGGAAACGCCCCACAGCACCGGCGCGCTGAGCCACAGTATGCCGATTCGCTTGCTGAAATAACCGGCTAGTGCGGGAAACAGCGCCATGAAAGCACACAGGCAGAAGGTGCAGAAACCGGCGAACCACCAAGGCATGCCGCCATAGTCGTGCAGGCTGATGTAAATCCAGTAAATGCCAACAATATACAAGCCCAGACCGAAGGCAAACCCTAGCTTGAATGTAGCTTTCGGGCTATTGGTTTTTTGCCAGAGCACGAACAGGCCAGTCAGTGCGAGTATCGGCAACGGGAACAGGTAAAACGGCGCGAAACCTAATACTGCCACGGCGCCAAGCGCAATGGCGAGCAAATATGGAGGCGATTTTGCTGAAAATAAGGTGATTATCCGGGACACGGCATGCATTTTAGCCTGTTTATCCTGCAAGTGTCAGGTGTTGACAATCAATACCTCATAGTGAAAGATGGCATTTGCAACAGGCTTTAGAATAATTTTTTAATAAGCTAAGAGGAGAGTTGGTCATGAGTGTGGTTTCAGAATTTAAAGAGTTTGCCCTCAAGGGCAATGTGATGGATTTGGCAGTGGGTGTGATTATCGGCGGCGCGTTTGGCAAGATTGTCGATTCTCTGGTGGGCGATGTCATTATGCCAATCGTAGGCAAGATTATCGGCAATGTCGATTTCAGCAATATGTTCGTCGTTTTGGGGGAGAACCCGGAAGGCCTGGCAACATTGGCCGATTTGAAAAAAGCGGGGATTGCCACATTGGCATACGGTAATTTCATTACTATCGTGATCAATTTCCTGATTCTGGCATTTGTGATCTTCCAGATGGTTAAAATGATGAACCGCATGAAAAAAGCAGAACCGCCAGCACCGCCACCACCCACACCGGAAGATGTGGTGCTGTTGCGTGAAATTCGTGATGCGCTGAAGAAATAAGAGATTGATATAAAATAAAAAAGGGCGTTTCTAACGCCCTTTTTGTTTTGCCGTACTAGATCCGCGGTTCTATGCGCTCGACGGAGCCGTCACCCTCAAAAAACTCCGGTGGCAGCGGCTCATTGGGCCGTCGTGTCACTTGGGACTCCGAGCCATCATTATTCAAAAAAACCACCATCACCACCTTGTCATCAATGAAATCCAGCTCGGTGGTCTGGTAATAGGTGCCATTCACGTCGGTGTTGATGTTGTGGTAATGCCAGATAGAAGCCACCACACGGCCGCTGTCTTTCAGCTTCACATCATCCGCCTTGGCGGGCTCGCCTAGCAGTTCCACGATCTGCGCCTTACTGTACCGATGGATGCTATCTACAAATGCAGTCTCTTCGGTGGGAATATCTTTTAGGGCAAACGTCTGGACTTCTTCGTCAGCCTGGGCATAAGCATGAACCAGACCGAGACTTAACAGTATACCGGTCAATGTCGTCTTCATATCGCGCTCCTGTGTTGTCAACGTATGAGCTGATGTGGCCGGATTTGGTTCAATGCTACACGGATTCGATCGGGTAAGGCTCTTCCGGAAGCTTTTCGACCAGAATGGAATGTAAGCGCCTGCTATCGGCGCGCACCACTTTTACGTTGAGATTGTCGATCACGACCTCGTCGCCGCGTTTGGGTAAGTGGCCAAATCGGTTCACCACCAGTCCGCCGATGGTGGAGAATTCCTCATCACTGAAATCGGTGCCCAAAGCCTCGTTGAAATCGGCAATCTCGGTCAGTGCTTTCACGCGGTAGCGGCCTTCTTCATCGCGGATGATATTATCCTCATCCTCGTCGTAGTCATATTCGTCCTCAATGTCGCCAACAATCTGTTCCAGCACGTCCTCGATCGTCACCATGCCTGCCACGCCACCATATTCATCCACCACGATGGCGATATGGTTGCGGTTGCTGCGGAAATCTTTCAGCAGCACGTTCAATCGCTTGGATTCCGGGATAAATACCACCGGGCGCAGCATGTCACGCACCTCGAAATCTTCGCCGGCGTAATAGCGCAGCAAGTCCTTGGCAAGCAGGATGCCAATCACATCGTTTTTATTGTCTTCAATAACGGGGAAGCGGCTGTGCGCCGTTTCGATGACGCGGGGAATGAACACTTCCGGCGGTTCGGAGATGTCAATCACATCCATTTGTGAGCGGGGGATCATGATATCGCGCACTTGCATCTCGCTGACTTGCAGCACGCCTTCGATCATGGCCAGCGAGTCAGCATCCATCAAGTGGTTTTCATACGCGCTGTGTAGCAGGGTGACCAGTTGTTCGCGGTCTTCGGGTTCGCGCAACAGAAAGTTGCTCAGTCGTTCAAGCAATCTGGGTTTGTTGTTCGGCTTTTCCGGGTCAGAAGCCATTAAGGCATCCTATGTAATGAGATAAGGGTTAGCATACCCCAATTTGCGCAGCGTTTCCACCTCTAGCGCCTCCATCAGCTCGGCCTGCGCTTCGGTCTCATGGTCATAGCCATGCAAGTGCAAAATACCATGCACGGTCATGTGGGCATAATGCGCCATCAAATCCTTGCCTTGCTCGCGCGCTTCCTTTTCCACCACTGGGGCACAGAGGATGATATCACCCATCAAGTGCGGCTCTTCCGTCAGAGGGAAGGTTAGCACGTTAGTGGCGTAATCCTTGCCGCGATACGCTGCATTTAGCGCTCGGCCCTCATTGGCGCTGACGATGCGTATCGTGACTTCGGTATCCACATTCAGCGCTGCTTTCACCCAGCGCAGAAACTGGCTGCGGGAGGGCGTTTCCCGTTGTGTGGCGCGCTGGATGGAGAGCTTGAGTTGTGGCATGGTCAATCTATTCTGCCAAGTGCTTTCATTAGTAAAATCATTGCCCTGGAAGGCGCATGGATGCTGGTCTGCAGGGCAGGTGTTTTGCTAATGAATGCGCGCGCGAGGCTGCTCACTTTTAGATCAGTCGCCTTTATATTCTTCATACGCATTGATGATTTTCTGCACCAGCGGGTGGCGCACCACGTCTTGGCTGGAGAACTGCGTGAAGGCGATCCCTTTCACTTTTTTCAGGATTTTCTGCGCTTCTACCAGCCCACTCTTCTGCCCACGCTGCAGGTCAATCTGCGTCACATCGCCTGTGATGACGGCTTTGGTGCCAAAGCCGATGCGCGTCAGGAACATCTTCATCTGCTCCGGCGTGGTGTTTTGCGCTTCATCCAGAATGATGAAGCTCTGGTTCAACGTTCTGCCACGCATATAGGCCAGCGGAGCGACTTCAATCGCGCCGCGCTCGAACATTTTGTTCACCGCGTCATAGCCCGCCAGGTCGTACAGTGCGTCGTAAAGCGGGCGTAGGTAGGGATCCACTTTCTGGCTTAAATCGCCGGGCAAAAAGCCCAGTCGCTCACCGGCCTCCACCGCCGGGCGTACCAATACGATGCGTTTCACGCGGTCGCGGGTCATGGCATCCACCGCACTGGCGACAGCCAAATACGTTTTTCCCGTACCCGCCGGGCCAATGCCAAACGTGATGTCGTGCGCCTGAATCTGCTGCAGATATTCCACCTGGCGAGGCGTGCGGCCATGCAAGTCGCCGCGGCGTGTCATCAGCACCGGCATGGCGCCTGTCGCGACTTCTTCCGGCTTGAGTTTATTGATTTCCACCAGCCCAAGCTGAATGTCTTCCAGCTCGATCGGTTTGCGGGCGCGCAGGTAAAAGTTCTCAATTAGCTGGCTAGCCAGCCGCTCGTGATCTGTGCTGCCGGAGATATGAAATTGGCTGCCACGGCGGTTGATGTTGACCTCCAGTGCCTGCTCGATCTGCTTGAGGTTTTCGTCCAGCGGGCCACACAGGTTGGCGAGCAGGGTGTTATCTTCAGGTTGTAAATGGAGTTCCATTAAGCAATTATTTCACCTTTCAGGCGATGCGGGTTGCTGACATCCGTGATTTTCACGGTGACGAAGGTGTTGATGAGTGATTTATCGCCGTCCACATCCACCACGCGCAGGTTGTCGGTTTTGCCTGCCAGCAGGTTTTCGTGCTTCCAGGAGACGCCTTCAATCAGTACGCGCTGCGTGGTGCCCAGCATGGCGCGGCTCAGGTTGTGGCCGTACTGCTCGTTCTCGGCTTGCAATTGCTTTAGCCAGGCGGATTTGGTTTCCAGCGGGGTTTCATCGGGCAAATAGCTGGCTGGCGTGCCGGGGCGCGCGCTGTAGAGGAAGCTGAAGCTGTAATCAAACCCCACGTCGTTCATGAGTTTGAGCGTGGCCTGAAAGTCTTTTTCCGTCTCGCCGGGGAAGCCGATAATCAAATCGGTGGCGATACTGATATTGGGATTGGCAGCGCGCAGCTTGCGGATAATCGCCTTGTATTGCAACGCGGTGTAGTTGCGTTTCATCGCCATCAAAATGCGGTCGCTACCTGCTTGCGCCGGTAAATGCAGGTAATTGGCCAGCTTGGGTACATTGGCATGCACAGCAATCAGCCTGTCGGTCATCTCGTTCGGGTGGCTGGTGGTATAGCGGATGCGCTCGATCTGCGGGATTTCGGCAATTGTCTCGATAACCATTGCCAAATCCGCTTCCACGCGCTGATATTCCGATTTATAGGCGTTTACATTCTGGCCCAGCAACGTGATTTCCTTCACGCCTTGTTCGGCTAGCTGTACGGCCTCGGTCAAAATGTCCATGAACGGGCGCGAGACTTCCTCGCCGCGAGTGTAGGGTACCACGCAGAAGGTGCAATATTTGCTGCAGCCTTCCATGATGCTGAGGAAGGCCGTCGCGCCTTCCACGCGCGGCGGCGGCAAATGGTCGAACTTTTCAATCTCGGGGAAGCGAATGTCCACTTGCGAAACACCGCTTTTTTGCTTGGCGGATATTAAGTCCGGCAAACGGTGCAGGGTTTGCGGGCCAAACACCACATCCACAAACGGCGCGCGTTTCAGGATATTCTCGCCTTCCTGGCTCGCCACGCAACCACCTACGCCAATCACCAGATGGGGATTCTTCTCCTTAAGTGGCGAATACACGCCCAAGTGGCTAAATACCTTGTCCTCGGCCTTCTCGCGGATAGAGCAGGTGTTGAGCAGGATGATGTCGGCCTCTTCCGGTGCGGTGGTTTCCACCATGCCGTCGGTCGCGCCCAGCAAGTCTGCCATGCGGGATGAATCGTACTCGTTCATCTGGCAGCCGAAGGTTTTGATAAAGACTTTTTTGCTCACGTGTATAGAAACTGATAAAAACGTAATTTTAGCGCATTTGCCCACGCGCAAGGTAAAATGCGGTGTTTACGGTTTAAAGGCAGATATGCAGTCGCTACCCATTTTTTTCAATATTGCACATCGTCGTTGCGTGGTCATCGGTGGTGGTGATGTCGCTTTGCGCAAGGTGGGTATGTTGCTGAAGGCGCAAGGAAATGTGACAGTAGTTTCGCCCGATTTGCACAACGACTTGCAGGTTTTGTTCGCCGAAGGAAAAATCAACCATACCGCGCAAACTTTTGCTGCAAGCCAGTTACAAGGCGCATGCCTGGTGATTGCGGCGACGGATGACCATCAGGTGAATAAAGCGGTGTCTGAGGCGGCTAAAGCAGCGCATATCCCGGTGAACGTGGTGGATGCTCCTGAGCTGTGTACATTTACCATGGGCTCGGTTATCGACCGTAGCCCGGTGGTGATTGCGGTGTCCAGCGAGGGCAATGCGCCGGTGCTGGCACGCTATATCCGTACCAAGATCGAGACCATGCTGCCCGCTGCCTATGGCCGCATTGCTGCGATTGCGGGCGAGTTTCGCGAGGCGGTGAAAGCCAAGTTTCCCACTACGCAAGCGCGCAGAATCTTTTGGGAAGGGGTGCTCCAAGATCCAATGGTGGAGCGGGTGCTGGCGGGACAGGAACAGGCTGCGCGCGAGATGTTGGCCGGTTTGATCGAGAGTGCTGATGCAGCCAAAAAACAGGGAGAGGTGTATCTGGTGGGCGGTGGGCCGGGCGACCCGGATTTGCTGACGTTCCGCGCGCTGCGCCTGATGCAGCAATGCGATGTATGTGTTTATGACAAGCTGGTGAGTCCTGAAGTGATGGCATTGGTGCGCCGTGATGCGGAAATGGTTTACGTTGGCAAGGCGCGCGACCAGCACACCATGCCGCAGGAAGAGATCAATGAGCTGCTGGCAAGGCTGGCGTTGGAAGGTAAGCGTGTGCTGCGCCTGAAAGGGGGTGACCCATTTATTTTCGGGCGCGGTGGCGAGGAGATCGAAACGCTGATGGCGCATGGCGTGCCGTTTCAAGTCGTGCCCGGTATCACTGCGGCTAATGGTGTTTCCAGTTATGCGGGTATTCCACTTACACACCGCGATTATGCACAAGCTTGCCTGTTTATTACCGGCCATTTGCGTGATGGAGGCTTAAATAAAGAGCCCGTGTTGGACTTGGATTGGCAGGCGATGGCGCGGCCGAAACAGACCGTGGTGATTTATATGGGCTTGGTGGGGTTGGCACAGATATGTGAACAACTAATTGCGCATGGGGTTTCATCGGACATGCCTGCTGCAGTTGTTCAGCAGGGGACGACACAGCATCAGCGCGTCATCACTGCCACGCTGGCTGATTTGGCAGAGAAAGTGCAGGCGGCAGAACTGAAACCGCCTAGCCTGATTATCGTGGGTGAAGTGGTAAAACTGCGCGAGACTTTAAACTGGTTTACGCCTAGTTCTGAATCGGCAGGCTGATGCGTGCTTCCAAGCCGCCTTCCGGGCGGTTAATCAATTCTAGTGTGCCGCGGTGCAGTTTTGCGATACGGGCGCAAATGGCCAGTCCTAAACCGCTTCCGCCCTCGTTTTTTGTGCGGGCGCTATCCATGCGCTCAAAAGGCCTCAGTAGTCGCTCCGCATGTTCCGGCGGAATACCGGGGCCGTTGTCTAATACGCTGATGATGATTTTGTTGGCGGTGATCTTGCTTTCTACTTTTACGTTGCCTTTGGCATAGCTGTAGGCGTTGTTAACCAGATTGTCCAGCAGACGCTGCATAGCCAGCGGGCGTAACGGAATCAGGTAAGTGCTGGTCAGTTTCAGCTTCAACTCGCGTCCGGCACGTGCGTGGCGTTCGGCCAGGGATTTCAGCAGATCGTTGATATCCATCATGCGCGTCGGTTCACCCTCCACGCCGCGTACGAAATCCAGGAACTGGTGAATAATATTGTCCATGTCGGAAATATCTTCAATCATGCCGAGCTTCATGCTTTCGCAGTTTTCCGGCAATAGTTCCACCGCCAGCCGCAAGCGTGCAAGAGGAGTGCGGATATCGTGCGAGACGCCTGCCAGAAGCAATGTACGCTCGCTATCCAGCCGGGCCAGCGATTCGGTCATGCTGTTGAATGTCAGATTGACTTCGCGCAGTTCATCCACACTGTCTTCCGGCAGCTTGGGGGCGGGCTCCCCGTGGCGAATCCTGTTGGCAGCCTGTACCAGCATATTGAGCGGACGGCTGATGCGCGAGGCGATGATGTAGGCGCCCAGCAGTGAGAGTAGTGCCACCACGGCAGCCCAACCCAGCCAATGCCATGGAAAAGGGCGGTCTACCTGGATTTTGGGGATGACGACCCAGAAGTCATCCTGATCTACATTAAAGCTGACCCACAAGCCGGGGATGCCATAATGGTTAACCGTGATGATGGTTTCTTCCCCGAGTTTCCCGCGTATCTTTTCGGCAATAAGCTGGATGAAAGGATCGTTGGGCAGCGGTTCGATGTCCTCCAGAAAATCGGCGGAATATACACGTACCCCCTCCCGGCCGGAGAGTTCTGAAAGCAATGCGAGACGGCGATTTTCGTGTGCTGCGATGAGCGACGCGCGCGTATAGTTGACGATGGTCACTGCCTGCAGCGCGGCTGTGGCAGCCCGCGGGCCACGCTCGTAATAGTCAAATATCTTGAGCGAAGCGTAGATGGAAACCCCTAACAGCAAGGCTATCAGAAGCAGCAGGCGGGAGAGTAGCGTGCGGGGAATCAGTTTCAATGCGGTAATCAAGTAGCTGGTGCGTCACCATCCGGAATGAACACGTAACCAAAGCCCCACATGGTCTGCAGGTAGCGTGGATGGGATGGGTCAGGTTCAATCAGGCGGCGCAGGCGCGAGACTTGCACATCAATGCTGCGGTCGAACACATCTAGCTCGCGGCCGCGCGCCAGTTGCATCAGGCGGTCGCGGGAGAGCGGCTGGCGCGGGTGTTCGGTAAATACTTTCAACAGGGCAAACTCGCCGCTGGTAATGGTGACCGGTGAACCGGCTTTGGTCAGACTACGGCTGGCGGCGTCAAATACAAAGTCCCCGAAAGTGAAAGCAGCCGACCGTTGTTCCTTATATGCGTCCGGACTAAAGTCATGGCGGCGTAGCACGGCATTGATGCGAGCCAGTAACTCGCGCGGGTTGAATGGCTTGGGCAGGTAGTCGTCCGCACCCATTTCCAGACCGACGATGCGGTCTACCTCATCGCCGCGTGCGGTCAGCATGATGATAGGCATGTTGACCTGATTTCCACGCAAGCGGCGGCAGATCGCCAAGCCATCCTCTCCGGGCAGCATCAAATCCAGCACCAGCAGATCGTAGCTGCCAGTGGCCATTTTGGTATCCATTTCCTTGGCATCCGCAGCAGTTTCAATCGTAAATCCCTGCTCGCTCAGGTAGCGCTGCAGCAGTTCACGCATCCGCGCGTCGTCATCCACCATCAATATTTTCTTGCCTTCAGCCATAACATGCCTTTACCGGATTTTTTGTGGTCTATTTATTACGGGGAGTTGTTTTTGATTTTATGACAAAGTATAAATTCAAATCAGGCAGAATGGAATTTTAATCGCATCAACATTGACTAATGTTTATTACCCGCGAGGCAGGTTTACACAAACGCAAAACAGAGTTATATTGATTCATTATGCTTTTTACGCACAATCTCGTTTTTCTGCATTGCTGGCGCCTGCTATGTGCCTTGCTGGCATTGCCTTTGGTGGCGTTTGCGGGGGGAAGGTCTGCAGAAATCAGGCCATTGCTGGATAGCGATGAGGCTGGCTTAGAGCAGACTTTGCAATACAACTTCAGTCCAGAAGACCGGATGAGGCTGCGCAAAGCCCTGGACGAATATGCTAGAAGCAGCGACCCAGAACATGCGCAGATCGAGCAAAGACGCAGGGCGATGCAGGAGAGTGTGGAAGAGCGCTTCAACGAATGCAATCGCGACAACGATGACTCGCTGGATCGCGATGAGGTGACTCAATGCTTGCCACAGGTGGCGCGCCATTTCGGTTATGTGGATATCGATGAGGATGGTGTAATTACGTTGGAAGAGCTGCAGCTGGCGCAGGCCAAAAATGATGAACGCAGAAAAGCTGCCGAAGCCAAAATTGAAGCAGAGCACATTCAGGCGATTGAAGCCGAAATCAAGACAAAAGCCAAAGTCAAATCCAACAAGCAGGCCATCAATGGCCGCAAGCGCCCCGGCTAAATTTCACCTCTGTGCTGCATCCGTTGATTGGATATTCCAGACCAGCAACGCCATCAGCGCAATCCCGCCCATCGAATGGGATACGCTCAATACTGATAATCCCTTTACCAGCCATGCCTTTTTAAGCGCATTGGAAGACTCCGCCAGCGTGGGCGAAGACACTGGCTGGATTCCGCATCACCTACTGGCGCAGCAAAGCGGCAAGCTGGTGTGCGCCATGCCGCTATATCTCAAGCTGCACTCTTACGGCGAATATGTGTTCGACTGGAGCTGGGCAGATGCCTACCAGCGCAACGGGCTGGAATACTACCCCAAGCTGCTGTGCGCAGTACCTTTTACGCCCGTCACCGGGCCGCGCGTCCTGAGCGCCAACACCGAATTCTCGCCGCGCATGGTGCAGGCGCTGGAAGGACTGCTGGCGCAATATGCATTATCTTCCGCGCATGTGAATTTCCCCGATGAAACCAGCACGGCCTTGTTCGAATCTGCAGGCTGGCTCAAACGCAGCGGTGTGCAGTTTCGCTGGGAGAACAAAGGCTATGCCCATTTTGAGGAGTTTTTAAGCCAGCTCACGCACGATAAACGCAAGCGCATTCATCAGGAGCGCAAAAAAGTCGCCGATACAGGCGTGTGCTGCCGCTGGATACCGGGGTCAGAAGTAACGGAAAGCGACTGGGATTTTTTCTATCAATGCTATTGCAACACCTATCATCAGCATCATTCTACGCCTTACCTCACTCGCGATTTTTTTAGCCGTATCGGCCAAAGCATGCCGCAAAATATCCTGCTGATGGTGGCTGAGATCGATGGTCGCCCGGTTGCCAGTACGCTCAATGTCTATAACCGGCATACGCTGTATGGCCGCTATTGGGGTGCCACGCAGTTTGTACCCGGCCTGCATTTCGAACTGGCGTATTATCAGGCGCAAGCGTTTTGCGTTGCGCAGGGTATCCGCTATTTTGAGGGCGGTGCGCAAGGCGAGCACAAGCTGGCGCGCGGGTTCGAACCGCGCCCGACATGCTCGTTCCACAAGATTGCCGATGCGCGATTTGCCGATGCGATTGCCCAGGTGGTGCGGCGCGAGGCACTTGGCATAGCCGCCTATACCGACGAGCTGGAAGAGCGCGCGCCGTTCAAATCGCAAGCAGAATAAGCCTCACGTACGCGCGCATTCATTGTCAAAACAGATGCCCTGGAAGCCGCATATGGATTGGCTTCCAGGGCGTTTGTTTTAGTAATGAAAGTTACCAGGCAATCTCTTTGCCATCAAAGGCAATAAAGCGCCCGCTGGTGGCGGGTGTCAGGCTGGCAATCACCTTGCGCATGCCGGCAATGCTTTCCGGCGGGTCAATCAGGCCATTGGGGCCGCCCATATCGGTGCGCACCCAGCCGGGGTGCAACGTAGCTACGGCAATGCCGTAGGGCTTCAGGTCGATGGATAGGCTTTTCATCACCATGTTCAGCGCGGTTTTGCTGCTGCGGTAGATATACTCGCTGCCGCTGGTGTTGTCGTCTATGCTGCCCATTTTGCTGGTAATCGTCACCAGCTTGCGCTGCTGGCTGCGGCTGATGTGCGGCGCAAACGCCTCCGCCATCTTCAGCGTGGCCATGCAGTTGATTTTGAAAGCATGCATCCAGGCATCGTAATCCACATCGCCAAAATGGCTGGGCGGGTAAATGCCCGCGTTGCAAATCAGTACATCAATGGCGCGTGTGTGCAGCTGTGCCGCCAGCAAATCAATCTCCGCAAAGTCGCCCACGTCCAGATCAAACAGTTCGATATTGCCATGTGTCTTTGCCAATTGCCTTAGCGCCAGGCTGGGCGTGCGTCCGCAAGCTAACACTTGCCAGCCATCCTGCGCATATTGTTTGGCAAACTCCAGCCCCAGGCCGCGATTGGCGCCGGTAATCAGCACGGTATTGGTCGTCATTTTTTGTTCTTTCAATAGCAGTTAAGCGTATTGTATGCCAAATTTTGCGCATGATTTACGTAAAATCATTAGGCACTTTTGCGTAAGGTACACAGGCGGTTAGGGAAACTGCGGCGTAATATGCAAATCATACAAGCACATCAATGATGATGCGTTTGAAACCCAAAAGGAGAATATTATGTGGACAAAACCAGCTGCTACCGAAATGCGTTTCGGCTTTGAAGTAACAATGTACGTAATGAACAAGTAAGTTGAACAAATAATTCGTACTTAAACGAATTATACGAAAGCCCGCTGCAACCAGCGGGCTTTTTGTTTGTCTAGCCAGAAAGCAGCTTAAGGAAAAACATGCGAATCTGGACACTACACCCCCAATATCTCGATGCACAAGGCCTAGTGGCGCTATGGCGCGAGACCTTGCTGGCGCAGGCTGTGCTAAAAGGCCAAACGCGCGGCTATACACATCACCCGCAGCTTCAGCGCTTTAAGGCTGCGCCAAATCCGCTGGAGGCCATCGCCGCATACCTGCAAACCGTGCATGCCGATGCCACCGCACGCGGCTACAAGTTTGATGCCAGCAAATTCCACACCACGCAAAATGTACCGCAAATCACTGCCACGCACGGCCAGGTGGAATACGAATGGCAACACTTGCGCGCCAAGCTGCAAATGCGCTCCCCGCACGTGTTAGAGAGCATCGCCCACATTGCCACGCCGCAGGTGCACCCGCTGTTTACGCTGGTGGATGGCGGCATAGCAGATTGGGAGATTACCGAGCCCAAGAAAGCAAAGCGTTAGGTTCCCCTCGCGCGCGTTCATTGCAAAAAATCATCGGCCTGCTGCATCTTGATGTGGTATTCGCATGAGGGTAAATGGCCTTCCAGCTTGCCATTGATGGTGGTGGTGACTTTGCAATATGTACAGCGATAAGTATGCGTCTAGTCTTCCACGTGCTCTTGCGGGTAATCGATATAAAAGAGTTTTTTCATTTCAATGTCTTTTTTCAGGTATGGATGTTAATTTTGCAGGTATAAATATTTCTGAAATCCTACAAATACTTTACGAATATCATTCGGGTTGCCTAGCAGTCTGGTAGCATCATGCACCGATTGATATTTAAGCTCCAGCAAGCCTTTGAGTTTTTCTTGGCTTAGCTCATCAACCCCTTGGCTAACGTATTGCGAAAGCACAAAATCAATAAAAGCAGATTGTTTGTCGGCAAATTGTTCGTGCACTTTGTTTTTAGCTTCACTTGCACGAGCCTTCCTGCTTAACGGTTGTAAAGCAAAAGCCACGTTAGCCAGCACATCAAACAAATCGCTATTTTCTGCATCAATAATGCGCTGCATTTCCGCCAGCACTTCTTTGCCGAAACCCTTCTCGCTTAATCCTTCAAGAAGTTTTTTACGCGTCTCCGGCACACTCCAAATCCTGCGCAGCGTGTCTTCGTCTTTAAAAAATTCTGGCAATACACCAAACAGGCTTTCTAAAAACTGTGCGGCAGACATCGGTTTGCCATCTGCGCCCCAAAAACTGGTTGCCATCATGTGCTGAATTTGGCGTGTTTTCCCGTCCGAAAGCTTAATTAAAATCTTTTCAGGTTTAGGCTCGGAAACATATGGTTTTGGTTCTTGGGCAACCCTGGGCGTATGTGCGTCCTGCGCAGTTGGTTCAGCAGTCTCAATTGGTTCTGGCTCACCATCCCATTCCGGGTCGCTAAAATGGTGGTGCGCTTTAACAAAATCATAAATCGTAAAATAATCCTTGCCATCATAAAGCCGCGTGCCACGCCCGATAATCTGCTTAAACTCAATCATGCTGTTTACTTCGCGCATCAGCACAATATTGCGCACATTGCGCGCATCTACGCCAGTTGAGAGTTTTTGTGAGGTTGTGAGTATGGTGGGGATTGCATTTTCGTTATCTTGAAACGCCCTGAGATACTCATCTCCACGAGCGCCATCGGCAGCCGTCACGCGTACGCAATAATCCGGGTCTTTGCTGGTTTTTATTTGGTTAATGTAATCGCGCACTTCCAGCGCATGATCTTGTGAGGCACAAAACACCAAGGTTTTTTCGCGCTGGTTAATCAACTCCATGAAAAGTTTTACGCGGTATTGCTCACGCGCAGGGATTTTAATAATCCGATTAAAATCGCCTTCTACATAAAGCTTGCCCGGCTCCGCCTCACCTTGCACCACCACACCATCACCCGGGGTGTAGATATACTCATCCATTGTCGTGGCAATTTGCTTCACTTTAAATGGCGTTAAAAAGCCATCGTTAATGCCCTCTTTCAGCGAGTACACATACACAGGCTCGCCAAAATAGGCGTAGGTGTCCACATTGTCTTTACGCTTGGGTGTAGCAGTTAAGCCAAGCTGAACCGCAGGTGAGAAATATTCCAAAATACTGCGCCAATTGCTCTCGTCATTGGCACCGCCGCGGTGGCATTCATCGATGATAACAAAATCGAAAAAGTCGTGCGGATATTCGCCAAAGTTGGGGGCAGGGTTGCCTTCCGCATCCGTGCCGCTCATAAAGGTTTGAAAAATGGTAAAGAAAATACTGCCGTTTTTCGGCACACGGCCTTTTTTGCTAATTTCATCGGGTGCAATGCGCACCAAGGCATCTTCCTGAAAGGCCGAGAATGCGTTATAGGCTTGATCGGCCAAGCCATTGCGGTCGGCCAAAAACAAAATGCGCGGCCTGCGCTGTTTATCTTGATTGAGCTCACGGCTTAAATTCCAACGGCTGTAAAACAACTTCCAGGCCAGTTGAAACGCAATAAAGGTTTTGCCAGTGCCGGTGGCAAGGGTAAGTAAAATGCGCTGCTGGTTATTCGCAATCGCTTCAAGCACCGCCTCAACAGCGCTGTGCTGATAGTACCGTGCGCCCCAAGTGCCGCCTTTATCTTCAAACGGAATCTCTGCAAACGCATCGCGCCAAGCGTTTTTCTCGGCAAAAACCTGCTGCCAAAGCGCATCTGGCGTGGGATAAGCTGCAACATCCGCCTCTTTGCCCGTGTGCATATCAATGCCATAAATGCGCTGGCCATTGGTAGCATAAGCAAAACGGCTGCCCAGTTTTTTGGCATAGGTTTTAGCCTGCGCCACGCCCTCGGTATACGGTTTATCCCAAGCCTTGGCCTCAATCACCGCCAACTTGTGGTTTTTATACACCAACACATAATCGGCAATTTCTTGCTTGCTGCGCCTACCGCCGCCCTGCAAACGCCCAAGCGTAATGTGCTCGCGCCGCACATAACTGCCATCCACCACGCCCCAACCAGCGGCCTTAAGGGCTGGGTCGATATGTTCTGCGCGGGTTTCGGCTTCGTTCATTTGATTAGCTTTTTTATTTTCTCATTAACATAGCTTAAAATTTCAATACTTACAAACTGTTATATCAATCTAGCCAACTCGTTTAGCTTACGTTCGAGTAAAGGCAAACGCGCTTGACTGGCAGCGTCACCGGGTAAATAGCCTTGTAGCGCAGATAGAAAGTCCTCATTTTTTAGTAATGCATAAAATTTTTCAGCCATATACGCTTGCAACTCATCGGGTGCTTGGCGCATCTCTTCAAGCAATGACGGTCTGCCATCGATGACCGTGACAATATCTTCCATGTCATGACTGAGTAGTAAATCTGATTTGCCCCTATCCTCAAACGCCTCTAGCTTGGTGGCAATAAAAAACGGTGCGGTAATGAGCTTAATGGTGTTTTGTGCATCTAATTCAAAGTCATTTGCATATTCAATGGCAAGTGGATGCCAGCGATTAGCAAAACCTAATATGCTTTTGTCGGCGGGCATTACATCCACGGCAACCCCTTGATAGCTCCACCTGCAAGCATGTGGAGCATCCATGCCCTGCACAAAACCCTTGCTTCGCAATTGGCTTTCAAGCTGATGGTAGCCTGCCGTACTCGCCACTTGCGCCACAATGTCCACATCATCGGTGGGGCGTATCACCTGCGCACGCTTTACCGTCACCAGCAAACCTGTGGCACAACCGCCCACAAACACCACTTTTTCACGCAAATCGCCCAGTGCATTGGCAATCAGCAACAAAATAGCGCGGTTTGGGTCGTTAACCATTATTGCAAACGCTCATTTAATAGTTGAACCGCAATTTCACGCTCACGCGCCTGCCCCATGCGCAAAGCATCAAATAAAGCCAGCAACTCATAAAGTGGTGGAAACGCCTTTGCGGCAAGCGGTAAGTTTTCATACAAAGGCATCAACGCAAAGCCCCTTTGGTCACCTTCTGGGTGTGGCCAAACAGGTGGCATCTCTTGTGAGAACAACACTTTTTCGCTGAGCGGCGACACACCATAAGCGGTAGCAAAACCAATGGTCGCCTCACCGCGTAGCGCAGGGTAGCAATAACTTGCACCAAACAATACATAGTGGCGCACAGCCTCCATCACAGGGCGAAAATACTCGCCTGCATCCACAAGCAACCTTGCCGCCATTAAGCGTTGTACAGAAGCATGCACCTCAAATTGTGAAAGAAGCAGTAGCTTGGCCAGTGCCGCGTATGTGTATTTAGGTTCTCTACGCAGGATGACCAGCATGAGCAGCACCGCCAAATCCAAAGGCTTTAAGCCCCACTGGCGATTACCCGCGCGACGCATAGATGCCGATTGTTGATTGTTTGCTTTTGCCATAAACCCACCTTATATGCTATATGCAAACAGCATACAACAAATAAATATCTTATGTCAAACTAATAGAAACAATGGGTTAATTGTTATATGTTGTTAGATATTCCCTGTTCAGGAATGGGAATGTTGAGTTTATATTCTATATGCAAATAGCATATACTTTTCGTCATTCCCGCGAAAGCGGGAATCCATGTTAACGCTTTTGAAATCAAAATAGATTCCCGCTTTCGCGGGAATGACGAACCAAAACCTACAACTCCCCAGCAAAAGCCTGTTGCAGGAGCGATTTTTTGAGTTCATCAAGGCAGGCGATTTTGCGTTGGTAGAGGGTTTCTAGGCGTTGGGTTTCTTCTGATAATGCTTCAATTTTTTCTATTATTATTTTCTGTTCAGATAAAGATAAAGGAAATGAAATCAATAAAGGTTCAATCGTGTAATTATTAATTTGGGGTACTGAAGAACCATTATTGAGTTTTCGCATATCTACCCCTAAAAAATAACTAAACAAAAACTCTGGTAACAATTCAGATTTAGGTGTAACTCCCATTATGTTCAAGTCTGCACAAATTGTACGTTTAGTTAGCCTTTTTTTGTTTGTGAGTATTGAACCACCACGTTTAGGAAAAATTGTTGTTCCAACTGGTAATAGATTGTTCTGATTTACCGCATCTTTACTTACATATCTAGATGAACAAAATATTCCATTGAGATTTTCAGGCAAATTCATATCTGCAACTTTTAGATATGCAATTTCACCAAAATCCGACTCAAGTTTTGAGTCTAGTGTTGTACCACTCTTTAATGTGCAACAGTCGCCTATGGTTTTATTAACCCAACCCTCACCGCGCTGAGCGAATACCGATTGCAGGTGGCTTTCAAATAAGGCGCGGGCGTTTTGCAGATTTTTTTCGGTGTTGGCGCGGGCAATGGCAATCTGCTCAAACGCCTCATCAAGAATTGCAACAATGCGTTGTTGTTCTTGAATTGGTGGGACGGGGATTGGAATTTCACCGAGTTTACTTCTGCTAATACGTTTTCTTGTAGTGCCTGATGTTTCTGCATCAACATTATTTAAATAGTCATTTGATTGAGTGTAGTAAATAAAAAACTCTGGGGTAAATTGACTACTATCAAAGCGCACAATCGTACAATCAACGGCTGTAATCATTTGTTCACCCGTATCTGGAAGCAAACAACTGCGACCAACAGGGTCGGGCAATCTTGAAATTAAACAATCATTTTCAAATATCTCCTTGCAACGTAACCTTTCAAATGTTTCTTTTGAAATATAGCGAGCTTTCTCACCACGGTCTTTAAAAAAACCTTCACCAACATTTCCAGTTTGAATTAGTCGAACGCCATCGGCAGATTGGTCTTTACTTTCAATCCAGTCACCGTCAGCAAATTCCTTACATAGGTTTGCTAAAGGTTTTATTTGCCATCCAACCTTCATACCAGCCCTCCATCCGTTCGTGGTGAGCTTGTCGAACCACAGACACATTGCCCTTCGACAGGCTCAGGGCGAACGGTAGTAGAGGCTTTTGCGAGACGCGAAACCTCAGCCCAGTCACCTCGCATCATGGCTTCTTTCTTTTTTCGGCTCCAGCCTTTGATTTGCTGTTCAGATGCTAGCGCTTCTTCACGTGTTGAAAAGGCTTGTGAAAATACCAACTCTAGTGGGCGGCGCTTGTATGTGTAGCAGGTTGGGAAGTAACCTTGATGGTGTTGCGCAATACGGTTTTCCAAGTTGTCGGTATGGCCTGTGTAATAGCTATTATCTGAGCAGCGCAAAATATAAACCCAAAAACTCATAGCAAGGCCTTAATCTTTGCCAGCACTTCTGCGCTTTCTGCATCTAGCGCGGCGATTTCTTCCATAATGGCTTGCGGGCTGCGGTGCGCGATTTCTTCATTGCCGTTGGGGTTTTTAACGGATAAATCGTACCCTTCGACAGTTCGGCTACGCTCACTGCTCAGGGCGAGCGTATTGATTGACCATGATTTAGGGCTATCGGCAAAGGTGGCTTGCAGTTTTACAAACTCTGCCAAGTCATCATCATTCAGCGGGTTGGTTTTGCCCATATTGCGACCTGGGTCTAGCTGGTAAAACCAAGTGTTTCTAGTCGGCGCGCCTTTTTCAAAAAACAGCACCACGGTTTTTACGCCAGCACCTTGAAACGTGCCGCCCGGGCAATCCAGCACGGTGTGCAAATTGCAGCTCTCAAGCAACAGTTTACGCAAGCTGACTGAGGCGTTATCGGTGTTGCTTAAAAAGGTGTTTTTAATCACCACCGCGGCGCGGCCGCCGGCTTTAAGGCTTTTAATAAAGTGCTGTAAAAACAAAAAGGCGGTTTCGCCGGTTTTAATGGGGAAAGGTTGCTGAATTTGTTTGTCTTCACTGCCGCCAAACGGTGGGTTGGCGAGGATGATGTCGTAACGGTCTTTTTCTTGAATATCGTTAATGTTTTCGGCCAGTGTGTTGGTGTGAATGAGGTTGGGCGCTTCTATGCCGTGCAAGATCATGTTCATAAGCGCAATCACGTAGGCCAGGCTCTTTTTCTCTTTGCCGTAAAAGGTGTTGGTTTGCAGGGTGGCTAAATCGCTGGTGTTGAGGTTGGGCTGATTGCGCAGGTAATCATAGGCTTCACACAAAAAGCCTGCACTGCCCACCGCGCCGTCGTAAATGGTTTCACCGATGGTGGGTTTAATCACTTGTATCATGGCGCGGATGAGCGGGCGCGGGGTGTAATACTCGCCGCCGTTGCGCCCGGCGTTGCCCATGTTTTTAATTTTGGCTTCGTACAGGTGAGAGAGCTCGTGCTTTTCTACTTGGGTGTTAAAGCGCAGTTCATCGACCAGCTCGATAATCTCGCGCAGCTTGTAGCCGCTTTTGATTTTGTTGGTGATTTCATCAAAAATCTCACCGATTTTGTATTCAATGGTTTTAAAGCTGGCGGCGCGCTGCCTAAAGCCTTTAAGGTAAGGGAAAAGCTTGGTGTTGACGAAACTGGTTAAATCATCGCCGGTTTTTGCATTGCTGTAATCAAACTTGCCATCCGCCGTTTTAGGCGCGGCCCATGCAGGCCAGCGGTATTGTTCATCAATAATGTAGTTGTAAGTTTTGCCTTCCAGCTCGGCTTCCAGCGCCTTGGTTTGCTCCAGCGCATCGAGATATTTTAAAAACAAAATCCAGGAAGTTTGCTCGGTGTAATCCAGCTCGGTAGCTACGCCATCAATACGCAGAATGTTGTCGATGTTTTTAAAGGTCTGTTCAAACATGTTCGTATTTTCACCTCTTTGTTAGTGGGCGAGCTAACACAGCTTAAAGTAAAAAGCCGCTACATCACTGTAGCGGCTTTTGTTTGGTGGTGAAAGAGTCAATCAAACAAATCTCTGACCATTAGCGTACTAGCCGTTCCGCTAAAAGCGATCCATGCAAATACCGTCAAATATACCGCCAAATTAACCGCCTGTGTAAGACATAAAGCGTATCACTGCCGGAGCTGCACGCTGTATATTAAAATCATGGCCTTTAGGTTTTATTTTCATGCTATTAATAATCGCTTGTTTAAGCAATTTGTCATCGTGAGAATGCTCTCTTAACAATGGCCTTAAATCCACCTTGTTTTCTTGACCTAAACAAAGGAACAGCTCACCTTTACAGCTAATGCGTACGCGATTACACGCCTCGCAAAAGTTATGGCTATGTGGTGATATAAACCCAATTTTTGTTTGACTATTTGGAATGCGCCAATAGCGCGCTGGACCACCTGTAGTCTCGCTGCTACTAATTAAATCATAGCGAGCCCTCAACAGTCTGAGCGTCTCTTCATTGCTCACATAGCTTGCGCTGCGGGAATGATTCACTTCACCAAGTGGCATTTCTTCAATAAAAGAAATGTCCAAGCCTTGCTCTATGGCAAACGCGGCCAAAGGTAAAGCTTCATCGTCATTGATGCCACGCATGAGCAAGGCGTTAAGTTTAATATTTTCAAAGTCAGCATGCTTAGCAGCTGCAATGCCACGTAAAACCTTATCTAACTCACCTACGCGGGTTATTTGACGAAAACGCCTGGCATCCAAGCTATCAAGGCTAATGTTAATGCGGCGCACACCTGCTTGCTTCAAGGCTAATGCGTGATGTTCTAATTGTGAGCCATTGGTGGTTAAAACCAGCTCATTCAGGCCAGGCAAATGACCAATTTCATTAAAAAGCCACAGTGCATCTTTGCGCACTAGCGGCTCACCTCCGGTAATACGCACTTTCTTCACACCGAGGGAAACAAAAGCTTTCACTAATCTGGAGCACTCTTCAAGTGATAAAACCTCGTCTCGTGGCAAGAACCTTACATCTTCTGACATGCAGTACACACACCTAAAATCGCATCTATCCGTAATTGATAATCGGATGTAATCAACCTTGCGGCCAAAACCATCAATTAACTCATTAGGATAGATGTTTTTTTGCATGAGGCTGCGCTTAAAACGTATACATACCAGTTAGCCAGATGATTTCCTTATCACCCTTGCGTGCAGCATTTTGTAGGGTGGTGCCATATACGTCGCTTTCATTGAAATTGGCGTACTCAAGCTTGCCGGTGATCTCTTTGGTAAATGGGTAGGTCACGCTCAAGTCCAGCTCAGTGCCATATTTATTACCTAGTTTTCCAGCCACAGATTGAAAATCTTCATCTGATTTGAAGACATGATATTCCGCATAGAGTTTGGCTTTCTCGATACTACCAGCCAAAGTGATAAAGGTATCTTCCATGCCTTGACGTGGTGTAGCAAGAAATACATCCGCCCATCCCTGGAAAAGATGATTGGTGCCCAATGGAGTTTGGAAGGCGTATTTACCATCATTACTGGAGAGTTTTTCGTGATCGATGCGGATAGACCATGTGTCGTAGCCAACACCGCCACCTAATTTGAAATAATACGCATCAATTAGGTCGCTCCCTCCACGATAGTCATCCTGTTTGGCGTATTCGGCCGTGTAGAGCCCTTTCCAAGTAGAATTAAATGCATGCGCACCATCAAGACGTATGCCAAAGGTCTTGCTGCTCGCGTCTGTTTCGGATGGATTGATATTGGCTGCAGAAGCCGGTGTGTCGCTACTACCACCCAAGCCATTTCCACCTTGCGCAGCTGTGCTAATGGCTGCCGGATTACCCCCATTTTGTCCCAAGTTCGCCACATCAATGAAATAGCCGTAACCTATCAAAGCTTCTGTTGGTGAAATGCGATATTTGGCATTGACCATATCGATATTTCCATCGCGTAGCTTGGTGGTAATTTGGCGCACTTTGCCAAAGTGGGCAGCAAAAATTTCAGTATTCGGAATACTCTTATTTAACACAGAAACACCATCAAATACCTGCATATTTTGTCTGAAGGCGATATCCCCGATAAAACGTACATTGTCTAGGTTAAGCTGTTGACGACCCAAGCGTAACTTGGTGTCTTTAATACCAGTCCAATCCACATAGAGTTGATTGATGTCAGTGTAGCCAGCATCAACGATATTGGGATATTGGCGCTTATCTAAGCTGGCGCTGCCAGTGCCGTTGTTATGTTCCGGCTGGTTATCGCGCCTATCGTTAAAATCATCGGTGAATTCATGCACATCGGTTAATTGCGCCGCAAAGCTAAAGTTATTGAATGGCGCTGTCTGCCAGCCGATTAAGCTGCGAAGCGTCCAAGCCTGAGCTGTATCCAACTTCTTCGCAGTAGCTGTCGTGCCCTGATAGCCTTCTTGGTCTACGTTTTCATAGCGCAATCTAAAATTTGTCATGGGTTTGCCCATGGTAATTGCTTCTAACAACGTACTTGGAGCTGGCTTGGCAGGCTCATCTGCCACTGCCAAGGAAGTACAAAACAATGCAGAAACAGCCAATACATTTATTTTTGAATAAAATCTCATATTTCTCTCCAGTTTTCTATCTGTAATTTTTATAGTTGTCACTATCAAGCCATTTCCAAATGTGGGACCAATACTTCAAAGTGGCCACTTTCCGGCTGATATTCCAGTAGATCTCCCTGCTGCATATCAAAATACCAGCCATGCAAAGCCAGTTTTTTAACCTCCACGCGTTGCTTAATCCAAGGGTAAGACATTAGATTTTCAAGGGAAATGAGAATAGCCGCCTGCTCACAGGCGTGCGTGAGCACATGCTCCGGCTTGCCGGACAAATCTCGTAATACATACTGGCGTGCGTCTTCTGCAATACCTAACCATTTAGCAATGAGCTCTTCCTCATTACAGTTCGGTGTTTTATGCTCCAATAGCGCACGAATACCACCACACTGGGCATGCCCCATGACAATAATGTGCTCTACCTCTAAATTATGCACAGCAAATGCTATCGCTGATGTCGTTGCAGCAAAGTAAGTTGCCTGAACATGGGGGGGAACCAGATTGGCAACATTACGCACTACAAACATATCACCAGGATCGCAATCAGTTAGCAGTGCAGGGTCACAACGTGAGTCGCAGCAGGCAATCACCAGCGCGCGTGGGCGCTGACCCTGCTTGACTAACTGATCAAACAACTCATGTTTTTTGCCCAGATAGCTATGTTGAAAGCGCCTAAATCCGCTAAGAAATTTTGTAACATCACGCATGGTTGCATATCTCTTTAACGAAATCGTTTGCTACGCACGATTTGATATGGCCGGACTAAGTAACCAAATGGTGCACTCCATACGTGTACCATGCGTGTAAATGGAAACACCAGAAACACAGTCATTCCAAAAAATAAGTGTACTTTAAAAATAATATCCACCCCGTCAAGCAAGGCTGGATTTGGCCTTAGATAAACGATACTTTGCACCCACTCTGCCAAGGCAATCATCACGCCGGGGTTACCGTGGTTAGCATGACCAATAGACACAGGAATTGTGGACAAACCCAGTATCAATGTAATAAGTAGCCAAGTGAGAATAAATTTATCTGAGCCTCGACTGGCGGCTGACACGCGTGCATTAAACATGCGGCGTAGCCATAAAATAGCGCCGCCAATTAAGCACATCACACCAAAAATCGAGCCAGCCCATATAGCAATCATTTGATGGGTCATGTCTGTAATGCCCATACCCGTAAATACGCTGTGTGGCGTTAACAAACCAACAGCATGTCCCCCGAATATGGCGAGAATGCCAATATGAAACAAATTGCTACCAAGTCGCAAATTCGCCTTGGATAACAATTGGCTGGAATCACTTTTCCAAGTGTATTGCTCGCGATCGAAGCGTAACAGACTGCCTAGTAAAAACACGCCGAGTGCAATGTAGGGATAAACGCCATATAGAAAATTGTGTAGAATCATTTTGTACTCCTTAATGTCATTTGCTTATGCTGCCAATTTACTCAACGTCGCTCTGCTTTCAATTATTGAAAGTAAAGCGGCGTAAGGGCTTTCAGCTTTTTGCAGATTTTCTGTCAGCACACCAAACACCTTTTTAGCATCCGATAAAAACACAGTGGCCTCGTTATCATCCATATAGGCGGCAAACTCAAGCACGAGTGGCAAATAATCCGGCAGTTCATTTGTGACCACCTCGACACCGTAATCTTTGTAAAGCTCACCTAGGTCAATCAGCGCAGGGCCGCGATTTTTATCATCGCCAAATAAGTGATGGGTGAGATGCAAGCTGTGCTCTGCTGTCATGTCAAACGTTTTCACATAATCTGCTTGCAATTCTGTCACTGGCAGACTTCGTAAGTAAGTTAAAAAGCCCTGCAATGCCTCACGTTCTGCAACATCAATTTCTTGATTTTCCACCACGAACTCACTCAACTCTGGCAGGTGTTCAATCAATTCTTGGCTTGGGTAATCAAGAAGAGCTGATAATAATTTGTAGATCTGCATGACATTCTCCTTTAGCTATTTGGCGCTTCTTCTTTAGGCTCTACCGTATCTTTACGACGGCGAGGAAATAGTGTGATTTTAGAAACACCGCGTGAAGAGTCGTTGCCAAAAGTAAAGCCGTTTTGCCCTTGAAAACCGAAAGAGTCATCTAACGATTCTTCAGTATGTCCAGTCGGAATCACAAATCGGTCCTCATAATTGGCAATCGCTAAGTAGCGGTACATCTCTTTTGCTTGGTCTTCTGTAATACCAGCTTTGTCAATTGCACGAGTATCCACTTTGCCTTCAACATGTATTGAGCGTTGGTAACTACGCATCGCAATCAACTTATTCAAAGCGCTTTCAATGGGCTCTTCTTTGCCAGCGGTGAGTAAGTTCGCCAAATATTGCACGGGTAAGCGCATGGTTCCCGCCACTGGAATAGCTCCATCTGGGCCTACAGGTAAGTTGCCTTGGTCAATTTGGGATTGCACAGGTGAAAGTGGTGGCACATACCAAACCATCGGTAACGTGCGGAACTCTGGGTGCATGGGGAAGGCAATTTTCCAATCCATTGCCATTTTCCAGATGGGTGATTTACGTGCTGCATCAAGCCAATCTTCGTTAATCCCTTCTGCTCGGGCTGCTTTAATCACCTCAGGATTATTGGGATCTAAAAATATTCTTCGCTGTGCTTCATAGAGGTCCTGAGTGTCTTCCATGCTAGCCAATTCTTCAATACGGTCTGCGTCATACAACATAATCCCGTTGTAACGAATACGCCCTACACAAGACTCTGAACACACAGTTGGCATTCCAGACTCAACACGTGGATAGCAGCCGATACATTTTTCCGCCTTGCCTGACTCCCAGTTGTAGAACACTTTTTTGTAAGGGCATGAGCTGATGCACATGCGCCAGCCACGGCATTTGTCCTGATCAACTAACACAATGCCATCTTCTTCGCGCTTGTAGATTGAGCCAGATGGGCAAGCCGCTACACAAGAAGCATTCAAACAATGGTTACAAATGCGAGGCAAATACATGTGAAAGGTATTTTCAAACTGGCCATACATTTCTTTTTGGATGTTATCCATATTTTTATCTTTGCTGCGCTTGTGGTATTCACCAGCTAAGTCATCTTCCCAATTTGGACCCCAAGTGATTTTCTCCATACTTTCACCCGTGATTTGTGAAATCGGACGAGCAGTCGGAGTCGCCTCAGACAACGGTGCGTTTTTTAAATGCGCGTAGTTGTAAGTGAATGGCTCGTAGTAATCGTCAATCTCAGGCATATCTGGGTTAGCAAATATATTAAGGAGCTTGCTAGTGCGGCTACCAGACTTTAATTCTAGCTTGCCGTTTTTAAGCTCCCAGCCGCCTTTCCAAACCTCTTGGTTTTCCCACTGTTTTGGGTAACCAACACCAGGTTTAGATTCCACATTATTAAACCAAGCGTATTCAACGCCTTTTCGGTTCGTCCATACGTTTTTACAGGTAACCGAGCAAGTGTGACAGCCGATGCATTTATCTAAATTAAAGACAAAGGCGAATTGTGCGCGTACTTTCATAATGTTCTCCTTTTAGCCTTTTATTTGGCACCAATGCCAACTGGGTTTAACTGAGCTTCACGTTCTGGTGTGAGTGGACGTTCCAACCAATCCACATCTTTATCAGCAATTTTATGTAATGCCACCATAGTGTCTCGCTGACAACCCACCGTACCGTAGTAATTAAAGCCGTAAGATAACTGCGCGTAACCGCCTATCATGTTGGTAGGTTTCATAATCACGCGTGTGACAGAGTTCAAAATACCCCCGCGTTTATTGGTGGATGGCGAACCTGGTACATTCACATTTTTCTCCTGCGCGTGGTACATCATCGCCATGCCACGAGGCACACGTTGCGAAACTACTGCACGTGCAACTGTTGCCCCGTTGTGATTCACGGCTTCTACCCAGTCGTTATCTTCAATGCCCACTGTTTTAGCATCGTCCTCTGATAGCCACACATAAGGACCGCCACGAAACAAAGTCAACATACGCAAATTGTCTTGGTAAGATGAATGAATGCCCCATTTAGAGTGTGGTGTAATCCAATTTAGTGATAGATGAGGTTTGTCTGTGACGGCTTTAGGTAATGAATTTAACTCGCCTAAATCCACCATCGGTTTGTAAGTACAGAACCCTTCGCCAAAATCTAGCATCCATTCATGATCCTGGTAAAAATGTGCCCGACCTGTAAGCGTACGGAAAGGGATATGCTCGTGGATATTGGTATAACCTGCTGTGTATGACACTTTTTCAGATTCAATACCAGACCAAGTTGGTGCGGTGATAATCTTACGTGGTTGTGCTTGAATATCTTTGAAAGTGAACTTGTCTTCGTGGCGACCAGCATACAAGTGATGGTGATCCAAACCAGTCTTTTTAGATAATGCTGTCCATGATTTATGTGCTACTTCACCATTGGTTTCTGGTGCTAATCGCATCACAGAATCGCACACCTCTATATCTTCAGATAGTGATGGCATCCCGAAAGAGATGCCTGCCTCTTTAACGGTGCTATTATGTTTTTTAAGTTCTTCGTATTCTTGGTCTGTATTCCAATCAATGCCCTTAATGTTGTTACCTAGTTTGGTCATCAGTGGTCCAAGCGCAATAAATTTACGATACGTATCACCGTAAGTACGCTCGACCAGCTTGATAATGGCCATGGTCTTACCTGGAATAGGCTCGCAATCTCCTTCTTTCCAGTTTTTTACTTCGCCAAAAGGTTGCGCCAATTCCGCTGCTGAATCATGTTGCATAGGAAGTGCCACTACCTCTTTTTTAGTTCCAAGATGTTTCTCAGCTAATGGTGAGAACGTTTTAGCCAATGTTTTGAAAATTTGCCAGTCAGATTTAGATTCCCAGCCTGGCGATACGGCTTCAGACAATGGGTGGATAAACGGATGCATATCCGTTGTATTCAAGTCATTTTTTTCATACCAAGTGGCAGTTGGCAGAATAATGTCGGAGTATGCCCCTGTAGAGTTGAGGCGGAAGTTAATGTCCACCATCAAATCCAGTTTGCCAATTGGCGCATCTTCATGCCATTTCACTTCTTTATTATTATTCCCTGCGCCACCTTCTTGGAGAACCCCGTTTTGAGCACCAAGTAAATGCTTTAGGAAATACTCATGCCCTTTAGCTGAAGTGCCAATTAAATTAGCACGCCATACAAACAAATTACGTGGCCAATTTTCTGGGGCATCAGGGTCAGCATAAGCTACATCTAGTTTGCCTGATTTTAGCTGCCCTGCCACATATTGCGCTACAGAGGCTTCATCTGCTGCACCGTTTTCGATGGCCTCGTCAGCCAGCTCGATTGGGTTGCGATTAAAATTTGGCATGGAGGGTAACCATCCCATGCGTGCTGCTTTTACGTTGTAATCTGCAATCGAATTACCTTTGTTTTTACCTTTTCCTGCCGGACTTAGCAAAGCATCCGCATTCATTGTTTCATAACGCCATTGGTCGGTATGGAAATACCAATATGAGGTGGAATTGGTGTGACGCGGTGGACGCATCCAATCCAGCGCAAAAGCAATAGGTGCCCATCCTGCCTGTGGTCGTAACTTTTCCTGTCCCACATAATGTGCCCAGCCACCACCAGTTTGTCCTACACAACCGCACATGTGTAACAAATTCATAATCGCGCGGTAAGATAAATCATTGTGATACCAATGATTAATGGCCGCACCCATAATTACCATAGACTTGCCTTTTGTTTTTGAGGCGTTATACGCAAATTCACGGCCGGTACGCTCAATATCAGCAGCTTTAACCCCTGTGACTTTTTCTGCCCATGCTGGCGTGTACGCAACGTTGGCATCTTGATAACTTTTTGCAGTATTTTCGCCACCCAAACCACGATCGATGCCGTATTGAGCAACCTGTAAGTCAAATACTGTCGTCACCAATGCTTCAGCATTGTTTGCCAATTTCACCTTACGCACAGGTACATTGCGGAATAGCAAGTCTGGTTCGTCATGATTAAAGTGTGGAAAACCGACGGAGACCACTTCATCACGGTCATCAATGCAAGTTAGCTCGGCTTTAATATCATGTGCATCGGACTTTTCAAGCAAATTCCAGTTACCTTCTTCGCCCCATCGAAAACCTATGCTGCCATTAGGTGCAACAAAAAGACCTGATTTCCGATCAAAAACGATGGTTTTCCATTCAGGATTATTTGACTCACCTAAACCCCAATTAAAATCAGAGGCTCTTAAAAACCGGTCTGTCACATAAGCATCTCCTTGCTTACGTAAGATGACTTGCATTGGTAAGTCCGTGTATTTGCGCGCGTACTCTTGAAAATATGGGTCTTGATTTTTGATATAGAACTCATTGAGAGCCACATGACCCATCGCCAAAAAGGCTGCTGAGTCAGTACCTTGTTTAATTGGCATCCACAAATCTGAAAACTTGCAAAACTCGGCGTAATCAGGAGCCATTGCCACAATTTTTGCACCTTTGTAGCGCACTTCAGAAGCAAAGTGCGCATCTGGAGTACGCGTCATGGGCAGGTTAGCGCCTGTGATAATAATATAGGTCGAGTTATACCAGTCGGCTGCTTCAGGCACATCGGTTTGCTCTCCCCAGGTTTGAGGGCTCGCTGCCGGCAAATCACAATACCAATCATAAAAAGAGCCACAAGCCGCCCCAATGAGAGAGAGGTATCGTGATCCTGCAGCGTAAGAAATCATCGACATTGCGGGAATAGGTGAGAAACCAAAAATACGGTCTGGTCCCCATTTTTTAATCGTGTAAACATTGGCTGCCGCCATGATTTCATTCACCTCATCCCATGAGGTACGTACAAATCCACCTAGTCCGCGCACTGCAGTGTAAGCTTTGCGCTTTTTCTCATCAGCCTGAATCGCTGCCCAAGCTTCAACAGGGTCTTTGCCTGTCATTCTCTCAACTCGGTACAGGTCAAGTAAGCGACCACGAATTAATGGATGTTTGATTCGATGCGGGCTATATAAATACCATGAGAAAGAAGCGCCACGTTGGCATCCGCGTGGCTCGTGGTCAGGCAAATCGTCACGTGTGCGTGGGTAGTCGGTTTGCTGCATTTCAAATGACACTAAGCCATTCTTCACAAATATTTTCCATGAGCAGCCACCTGTACAATTCACGCCATGGGTGGAACGTACCACTTTGTCATGTTGCCAACGGTGACGATAAGCGTCTTCCCACTCTCTATCCTCATTGGTGACGATGCCGTGATTATCCGAAAAAGTTGCCTTAACTTTATCAAAAAATTTTAATCTATCTAAAAAGTGGCTCATTATTAACTCCTGTCGTTTATATCTAACGGGTTCATGTACACCCTTAAATCAGTTTTATGGGTTTTTAATTTCGCTATTCGCGCGTAAATAAAACCACCAGTTCAATATCAAACAAAGCGCATAAAACACGGCGAAGCCATACATTGCATTTTCTGGTGTACCAGCTTTGATTTGTCCTTTAATCACTTCTGGCGCGATAAAAGAACCATATGCAGCTACCGCAGAAGTCCAACCCAGTACAGGCCCAGCCTGAACTCGATCGAAAATCACACCTACAGTTCTAAAAGTAGAGCCGTTACCTAAACCTGTCGCGGCAAACAACACCACAAACACCAATAAAAACTGAGTGAAATAAATCTCTGGTGTAGCTGAGTGATAGGCCTGCATCATGATGAAGCCAGCGTAAGCTGATGCTGCTACCATCACAGCTGAAATCAATTGCGTGACAATAGAACCGCCGACTTTGTCAGAAATCCAACCGCCAACTGGTCGTATCAATGCGCCCACAAAAGGCCCAATCCAAGCATAAGTCAGGGCAGAAGGCGCGGCCGGATTTTTCACATGAGACCAAGTTTGTGTCGCCGCATCAAACAAATGTTGATCGCCAAAAATCACGGTTATAGAAAGCGGCAATGCCATGGAGAATCCAATAAACGACCCGAAAGTGACCAGGTATAAGGCCGTCATCGACCATGTGTGCTTGTTCTTGAAAATAGCAAACTGCTTAGCAATATTCTCTTTCATGGTTCCGAATGCTGCCAACTTCATGATTAACAATGTGGAGCCCATAATTAGCGGCATTGCAACCCACATATTGAGTATTCCCAACCCAGTTGGTGCTGGAAGGTATAAATAAAGCCCTGCAATAGCTGGGATAAAGGCTAGGGTATAAAGCCAGGTGATCTTAATAAAGGCTAAAACTGTGCTTTCGCTATCAGGCGAAATAGTCTTTAGGTTATTCATACCGAAATAGCAAATAACAGCTAATGGTAATAGTGACAACACCCAAGTAAAACCAGCGTTTTGAATAAACGTCGGAGTGCCAGCAGGAATCTTTCCAAAAATCCAGCCACTATCTTTCACCAATGTTGTTGGTTCACCACCAAGTGCTCCAAAAATACTTACTGTCATTACGAGTGGAATTAAAATCTGCATAGTGGTTACGCCAAAGTTTCCTATCCCAGCGTTTAATCCTAATGCTGTGCCCTGCAGTCTTTTAGGAAAGAAAGTATTGATATTTGACATGGAGCTGGCAAAATTACCACCACCCACTCCAGACCATAAGGCCATTAACTGGAATACCCATAGAGGCCATTCGGGATGCTGTAGTGCTATACCCGTCCCCACTGCTGGAGTAAGTAACATAGCAGTGGTGAGAAAAATGGTATTACGTCCACCTGCCAAACGTATAAAAAATGAGGCAGGAATTCGCATTGTTGCACCTGCTAAGCCAGAAATAGCGGTGAGTGTAAACAGTTCATCCTTGCTGAATGGAAAACCCAGATTACTCATCTGTACGGTGATGATGCCCCACATCAACCACACTGCGAAGCCGCACAGCAGAGCTGGCACCGAAATCCACAGATTGCGGTACGCTATCTTTTTACCTGTGGACTCCCAAAAACTATTGTCCTCGACATTCCAGATTTCGATATTAGTTGACATGTCACTCTCCCTAGGCTGTTAAAGCTTGTTTTGCAATTTGGCGCTCTTGATGACGGCCAATTTTGACTGGGCGTACTTCAGTCCAGTACATCCATATCAGTGATACCCAAATGATTCCAAACATCAACATGAAAGCAGAAGTGCGCACCCCGGTCAGGTCGAGCAATGCGCCAAACATAATCGGCATTAAAAAACCACCTAACCCACCGGCTAAGCCCACAACACCTGAAATCACGCCAATGTTGTGTGGATAGTCATCTGAAATATATTTAAAGACCGAAGCCTTGCCGATGGCGAAAGCAATACCCATAGTGAACATAATGATGGTGAACCAAGTGGCATCTAAACCAATATGAAATGTTTGCGGGCCTTTGACTGTGATAATTGAAATATCAGTTTGCGGATAGGAAAGGAAGAATAAACAAACTAGTGACACCCAAAGCACCCACCATGTGACAGTGTGGGCACCGAATTTATCTGAAAAATAACCACCCACTGCACGTAATACACCGCCAGGGATACTAAAAGCTGCAGCCATGAGAGCTGCTGTTTTGAGATCAAAGCCGTATTCGCCTATGTAGTATTTGGTCATCCATAAAGCCAGTGCCACGTAACCACCAAACACAATCGAATAATATTGGCTGTATTTCCATACTTTTGGGTCTTTAAGAACCGTTAATTGCTCGCCCATACTGACTGCATTACCTACAGTGTGCGTGGTATCAGAAAATGTAAAAAACCAAAATAAAATTGCGGTAATCAGCATCAATAGCGCATATATTTGTGGCACCATCGTCCAGCCGTATGCCACTACAATGATCGGTGCAACTAATTTTGTGACCGCAGCCCCTGTATTGCCTGCACCAAAAATACCCATTGCTAAACCTTGACGATTTTTAGGGAACCAGCGTGCGCAATAAGAAATACCGACAGTGAAAGACCCACCAGCAACACCCACAAACAAACCTGTTACTAGAAACTGCCAGTACTCGGTGCATTTTGAAATCAGGTAAATGGGGATAATGGTAGATAGCATTAAGACGAAAAATACGATGCGGCCACCAAACTTATCTGTCCACATACCAAGTGGTAGGCGGATTAGAGAACCCGTTAATACAGGAGTGGCAATGAGAATGCCAAACTCTGTTTCATTGAGCCCCAAGCTTTCTTTAATGGGAATGCCAATCACTGCAAACATCATCCATATCATGAAGCACACAGTAAATGCGATGGTGCTTGCTACGACGACTGACCAAGCTTTGTATTGTTGTGTTGCCATGCTCTTTCTCCCCAATTACTACATGGTGAAAGATTAGGCTGATTAAAACTAAGACACTATTCGTCTAAAGGATGGGAATTGTGAAGCAATAGAGCTAGTTCTTTTGAACTAGTTTTGGCGAGAAGATAACTATCGCACTTCGGTAAGCATATTCGCCACCGCACGTTTAAACGGCAATATGCGATTGCCTATGCGTAATGTTGCATGGCGAATTAGGCGCGCTGGCAGGGTGTCATTGCTATAAAATTTCGCAATGGCGTGAGTCGCCATAAAAAGTGGGCGCGTAGCATGCTTGTGTGTTTTCTCAAAACGGGCGAGCAAATCGGCGGCAGCGATATTGCTATCACGCGCTTGTGCCGCTTTAATTTCGTTGGCCAAGGTGTTGGCACTGCGCAAACCAAAGTTAAAACCATGTGCGGTCACAGGGTGCATACCCACGGCGGCATCGCCCACCAATGCAAAACGGTTTGCCACAAACCGGTCAGAATACACGGTCACTAATGGGTAAGCGTGTCGCGTAGAGGTTAAGCGCATCGCACCTAGCCTATGCTTAAAGCGTGTTTCAATGGCTTTGTTAAATTCGGCTTCAGGCAACGCCATAAAGTTTGCTATGTCTAGTGCGGGCAAAGTTACCACCACGGATGAGCGCAAACCATTCATCGGCAATAGTGCTAGCGTTTGTCCGTAATCAAACCATTCCCAAGCAATATGTTGGTGCTCAATTTCATGTTCCATCACGCATACCATCATGGTTTTGCCAAAATCGTGCATATTGGCCGCAATACCCATCGCTCGTCGCGTTTCTGAAAACCGACTATCTGCCGCCACCATTAACTGCGCTTCAATCACTTCACCATTTTTAAGGGGAATGCTTGCACCTGCATGATTGGTGCTGACTTTGCTAATTTCCACATTAGTCATCAGTGTAATGGCAGGAGATGCTTTAACCGCCTCATAAGCGGCTTTGCGGATGAGGTAATTTGAAATGAGAAAACCCAGCTCATTTTTCTGGCTATCGTGGTGATCAATTTGCATGGCATATAACGAGGTGCCGTTGAGGACGCGAGCATCGCGTAACGGTGAAACGGCATTAGGGGCTATGCGTTGCCACAGCCCAAGTTCGCGCATGAGTTTAGCCGAATAATGCGTGAGCGCAATTTCGCGTCCATCAAAAGCAGGATTTGCCAACGCGCATTCAGCTTGCCGCTCTAAAACTGCAATGCGCAAACCGCTTTCTGCCAACGCTTGCGCAAAACATAGGCCAGAAGGTCCAGCACCAATAACCACAATATCAAAATTCATGGCAGTTCAACTCCGCATAGTGTTGCTTTAACCAGTCATGCCATCAGCTCTAGGTTTTAGCAGTATTGGGGTGTAAATCCAAACAAAAATAGCAAAACTTAATATCCATAAAATCGCGGCCACCAGCACCCAACTTGTGTAGGCTTGTTCAGTCAGCATAGGTATAAAAACACGAAACACAGCACTTGCAATGATGCCGGTAAACACTAGCGCTAACCAACGAGATGGCTTTCTAATATCCCGTCCAGTATGCCCAAGTGCAACGCGACACATCATACCCAGCGTGATTAATCCAATGCCGCCAATAGTAAAAATATGTAAGGTCAAAATTGATAAGTTGCTAAACTGCACTTCTAATCCATAAAAGAAAAAACCAATATTTACCAACCAGGCAGATAAATACAAGCTCCATAACAAGGGCACACGCCAGATCCCCACAACATGCCAATTCAATAAACGATACCCATTTAAAGCGAACAAAGGCCAGGCTAGCCATGCAGTTAATTGACTAATTTGTAGAAATATCACATTGATAAATAAAGCAATAAAAAACAGCATAATGCTGATGTCTAGCCACTTGTACTGCTTTAATATAACCCTGGCTTCAGTACCACGCTCTATAAAAAATGGAATAACCCTGCGGCCAATCATCAAAATAAGGCTGATAAACAATAACACCGCACCATTAATCGCAAATTGCATTCCGTTAGTCATTACCCCGAAACAGCCCAAATAAAATACGATATTGCCTACCCATAACAAGATCACTTTACTTAGTACTGCTAATTGCTTCCATTGTTTAGCTTTAGTAATAGGTATCGCAATTGCAATAATTAACATCAAACTAAACAATAAATCTGCAGTCGCAACCCAAGGCAAAAATGTAGTACCAAACAAAAATAACACTCTGGCAGTGCACCAAAGCATAAACAAAAGTATCAATGGTTTGCCAGACACTGTAGAGATGCCAGTCCAGTTTTTAACAGCAGTAAGCAAAAAACCGGCGACCACAGCCATACTGTAACCATATAGCATCTCATGCGCATGCCATTGGCTAATTGAGATATTTGTGACGTTAATTACATCATATGAGAAATAAGCTAACATCCATGATGTGATTGAGATAATCGCAAAAATTCCCGCACCTAAAAAAAATGGTCTAAACCCTAAATTAAATAGCGCGAACTGATTGGCCGTAACTTGATTAGATTGCTTTATTTGAATTTGCATGGTGGCTGTTTAATTTATAGGGGAGTTTTTGCTTGTTCTGTTACCAACCCATGCTCCACCGCATATACTGCCGCTTGCACGCGGCTGGCTAAACTAAGTTTACGCAATATGCCTTGCACATGGATTTTTACAGTAGATTCGGCTAAGTCTAGCTTTCTGGCAATCTCTTTATTGCTGGCGCCGCTCGCCAACATGGCAATAATTTCGCGTTCACGCGGGGTAAGTTTTTCTGCGCGGGCATTACCATCCACCTTCTGCGGAACACGCATGGCATCTGCTAATTTACCAGCCATATGAGATGACATCACAGACTCACCTGCTGCCGCACGACGAATAGAGTCAAGTAAAAACTCTGTTTCTATATTTTTAAGCAAGTATCCACGTGCGCCCATGCGCAAAGCTTCGAGCAAATCATCTGTATCTTCAGAAACAGTGAGCATGATAATTTCAGTTTTTGGCACCTCATCTCGCAGCAAGGGAATGGTGACTAGCCCACCGGTGACTGGCATGTGCAAATCCAACAAAACCACATCGGGTTTTAATTGCTTTGCTCGTTTTACACCTTCTAGACCATCACTCGCTTCACCCACAACTTCAAATCCTTCTTGTCGCTCCAACAATAGTTTAATGCCACTACGGAACAGTGTGTGATCATCAATAATTAAAACGCGGATAGATTTCATGTCGTGAAATTTTCAGATGCGGTTGCAAGCAGTATAACGCGAATATGTGTGCCCTTACCTTGCGCTGAGTCAAACGAGAGTTCTGCGCCTATACGATGTGCACGTTCACGCATTATGCGTAGTCCTACATGACTATCGCCTGCATCATGCCCCACATTGAAACCTACGCCGTTATCACGCAAATCGATTGTGCATGGCACGGTGCAATTTAGAGTTACTTCAATTTTGCTAGCTTTGGCGTGCTTACGCACATTAGAGAGCGATTCTTGCACAATGTGCATAATTTGTAGCACTTGTTCTGGCGGCAAAGCAGGGGCACTGCCATGGCAATGAAATACTGTTTTAATGCCCGTTTGCCCTTCAAATTTTTCTAACGCGGTGTCAATGGCCGTGGCTAAATCTGTGCTACCAATGCGCGTGCGAAAGTGCACTAGCAATTCGCGCACGTCATCATAGCTTTCTTGCACGCCTTCGCGAATTTGCGCCAAGCTCTTTTGTACCTCTACAATTTTATCTTTGCGCAAATCTTCGTCTAGCAATTGCACTTGTATATTCAAAAAAGCCAACGATTGCGCAATGCTATCGTGCAACTCTTGCGCCAGTAAATTACGCTCTTCTGAAATTGCCACCTCTTTATCAAGAGCGGCAAGTTCTTTGTTTTTGGCTTCAATGCTACGTGACTTTTCTTCTACGCGCTGCTCCAGCGTGGCATAAATATCCTGCAGCTCGCCCGCCATGCGGTTAAAGCCACTTGCTAACTCACCCAGCTCGTCTTGGCTAGTGACAGGTAGGCGCACACTAAAGTCCGCCTCTGCCATACGTGCAATGCCCTCACGCAAACGCATTACAGGACGCACGACCATGTGAGAAAACAAATACACTAATAAAATTGTGCCTGCCAATGCAAGACTCACTAAAGCAATTTGCAAAAAGCGTAACAAAGTGGTGGCGCGTGCATTGCTGTGTTCTACCATGCTAACTAAATCATTAATATTCGCCACAAATTGCTCTAGCTTAGGGCGATACTGCGTTAACAATAATTGTTGTTCTGTGAGAGTACTTGTAATTAGAATTTGGCTAATAAGTGGCTGAATAGCGTTTTGCCAAGTTTGGCGCAACTTTACCATTTTCGCTTTAATAGCTGCATCTTTGGGAAGTGAAAGTGGGCGTAGCGGATTACCCTGTTCTAGTTCACTTAAAGTTTTTTCAAAAGAAGTAACTTCCAGATCAATATCAGTACGTAATTGCGCAGAGGGCTGCTTGATGTATAGCTCGAGCAAATACGCAATTCGATAGGATCGCATACGCTCACGTCCGGCGTCATTAATTGCTGCAGCACCACCTTCTAGGCGCCATGAAACTAGCAATGTCGATCCAATTGCCACCAAGGCAACAAGGAAGTAAAACACCAATAAACCGATGATTTTTTCCCGGATTGTTAGCCTAATCATAAGCAGTTATAGCTTTCTCTAACAGACTTAACTTACGACCTTATCATGCCTCTAAGTATAAGTTTAGATTTAATAAAGATTTATGGTTTATCAAGAAAATTGCTAGTCATAAGCATTCGCTGCTCGTGATTGGTAGGCATCCCCAACATGTCCATTCACCATCATCACTATCGTATATGCCATCGCCTGTACCCATAGCTTGAAAGCAACTGCTACATAGTAAGCTGGAGCGTGACTCAGATTCATAATGTGGTTTAGGATTTTCAACTGTAAAAAACATCATTTATATAGTGTGTTAGACCCGCCATCACTCACCTACACTCGCCAAGAGTTGTCAAAATTGTTACGTTCCAACATTTTTTAGGCTACGATAATCAGAAAGTAGTCTTTAAATATTCTAAAAAAGGTGCCTACAAGCTACTAATCAAGCACTGTTATAAATTTAATTTTATGATGCACCCATTTTATAGCTGGCATGACATGCGATGCAGTTTTTCATGAGTTGATCTAATTGATTGCGGCTATGTATTGGGTCGTTGAGTTGCAATGCGTCAGATGAAATTTGGTCGAATTTCTGCCGTGTATCAAACCCTAATGTTTTCATAGCAAGCGGGATTTTTGATAACAATGAACCAGGGGTATTTTTTTCAGCTTGCATTCCAGCCTCAGATGCAAGCTTAGCTGCAAGTTTCAAATTTTGGTTGGAGATGGCTTCGCTTATGCCTTGTATGCTAATAAGGAAATTGCGCATTTCTCTTAAAACCAGATGTAGTTCGGCTTTGCTGAGGATAACGGCTATGCGTTCATCCTCAGAAGGTGCAACATCACCTTGTACAAATTTATATCCAATAGCAGTGAGCACTGCTAAAAGCAATACGATAACACTCCACAATACTTTGAAATTCTTCACATTACGCCTTTCTAAATGTTCTGGGTTCGCGCTACACCATAGTTATTTAGCAGTGCACTTACATTGTCAGTCATTACTACGGCATAAACAATGACATTAACGAGCTGAATCAATTGCTAAGCTTGGATAATCTTTCTTAATAGCTTCCATAATGGGTTTTATACCGATCAATGTTCCGCTGGCTTGCGTTCGAATTTGACCTTGTTCATTTAACAATGTAACTGTGTTGGAATGTGCAACATCGCCATTTTTGGCGATTTTATATCTTTCATTTAGTGCGTTAGAAAGTGTACGTACTGATTCGTTGTTACCACGTAACAACTTCCAATTTTGATTAAGACCTTTTTTTTCAGCAAAAGCTTTGAGTGATTTTGGCGTGTCAGTGTCAGGTGTCAGAGAAACCAATATAAATCCAATTTGGTTTCGCATCTTAGTTGGAACCTGCTTTTCAACACGTTTCATACTTTCAACTATTATAGGGCAAGCGTTAGAACAACCAGTAAATATCAATGCAATCACCTGTGGTTTTCCAACTAGAGACTCTAACTGAATAGACTCATTATTATTTGTTTGCCAGCCGCCTGCAATTTGATAAACAGAGTCACTTGGTAAGGCTGATTCTGCAAAGATTGAGGTGCTGAAGCTTAATAGTAAACCCATTATTAACATTTTCATTGAGCTATCCTTAATCATTACCATCTGCCGCACACCGAAAACCTAAGCTACTCAATGTAAATTTAGCATTTAGGCTAGAACGAAATCCATAACGCATAAATGCTGCGTAATCACTCGGATTCACTGCTCCGGCAGCTCCTGACGCACAGTAAAGATCTTTATTCACGCTACTGTCATCACGCGATTCACCACTGATCAAGTTAGAGTTAAAGTCTTCAGTCCATTCCCATATCAGCCCATGCATATTATGCACACCCCAATAATTTGGTTCATCTTTTCCAACTTCGGTGGGCGGTTGTTTTGCCGCTTTTGCATACCAATCCAAAATCTTCTGGTTGTAGTCCTTTTCCTTACTTCCATCTTTTTGAATGAATGATGCTTGCGCCACATACTCCCATTCAGCAATGGTAGGTAGGCGTTTCTGTTGTGCTTGGCAGTAGGCTTGCGCTGCGTACCAAGAGACAAAAATCACAGGTTTTTCTAAGTCTGAAGTATTGGGTTGATATTGATTGGACGTATTATCCCAATGGTTTAAATAACTTTGCTCAGCAAACAAATTAGGTACAGTATCGCGTTGCCACTTTTTATGCTGACCGACAAATTGCTGGAAATCACGATTAGTAACTGGCCGTTTGTCTAGTCGAAAAGATGACACGTTTACTAGAGGACTGTCAGAACTGAGATACAGCGGGCGATACTCACCTGCTGTAATATTAGCCATATCGTCATTTGCCACACTACCTTGTCCCCAAGTGTTGGGGGAAAACAACACCATGAGAACAAGACAGTATCGCAACATAATGTAACCTCGGTTACTAATTAGCGACTAACCATGAACATCACTTTTTACCGCCGAAGGAGCTACTTTGCGCTGTTTTTCAACTTGGGCACCGGTTACTTGGCCGCCATTATTTCCAAAGCTGTTCAGAACATAAGTCAGTACATTCGCAATTTGATCATTGTTGAGCGCAATTGCTGGCATTACGCTGTCGTAGGTTTCGCCATTTACAGTAATAGGACCTGAACGACCATGTAATACGATGCCAATCGCACGGTTATGATCCGCATTTAAAAAGTCAGATTTTGCTAAGGGCGGGAATGCATGAGGAATGCCTTCTCCATTTGCTTGGTGACAAGCTAGACAGTTAGCTTCGTATACATTTTTACCTTGTGAAATTTGCTCATCTTTGCTTAGTGATTTAGTGGCAACAGTTGTCGGATTTGCAATGGATTGAGTTGCTGAGCCTTCAGGTAAATAAACTTTATCAGCCTGCTTGCCAGAGTAGATAATCTTGTCTTCAGGGCCAGTCACCTTCAGCATGCCCAATGCTCCCTTGTTAAAGGCACGGAAAATCGAGTGGTCGACTATAATAAATGTACCTGGAACGTCTACTTTGAATTCTGTTATGGCCGCACCACCAGCAGGTACTAAGGTTGTTTGTACATGTTTATTTTCTAGGTTTCCACCTTCTACATAGACTTTGTCAAAAATTTCACCGATTACATGGAAAGAAGATACCATGTTTGGACCGCCATTACCTACATATAGACGTACGTTTTCACCTACCTTGGCCGTAATAGCTTTGTCGCCATTAAGTGCACCGACCGAGCCATTAAAGACCACATAATCAGGTTGCTCCTTAATGGCTTTTTCCATATCAAATGGCTGTAAACCGGCCTCACCATATTTGCCTTTGGTGTAGAAATCGCCTTGCATCACATAATATTCACGATCCACTTTTGGTAAGCCCGCTCTAGGTTCAACCAAAATCAAACCATACATACCATTACCAATGTGCATGCCTACTGGAGCCGTGGCACAGTGATACACATATAAGCCAGGATTAAGTGCCTTAAAGCTGAATGTAGACGTATGACCGGGTGCTGTAAATGATGATGCAGCGCCACCACCAGGACCAGTCACAGCATGTAAATCAATGTTGTGTGGCATTTTCGAATCTGGGCTGTTGGATAAGTTAAACTCGACCTCATCACCTTCACGAATACGAATAAATTTTCCAGGTACCTCTCCACCAAAAGTCCAAAACATATAGTCGACACCATCTGCCATACGCATTACTTTTTCTTGCGTTTCCAAGTTCACTATAACTTTTGCAGAGAATTTTCTAGTAATTGGCGGGGGAACATTTGGCGCATGCGTTAAGACTGCCTGAACCACGGGAAGACTAGACGCACTAGATTCATTTGTAGCATCTTTTGATGCAGATTTTTCACTTACTTGAGCACACGAAATAAGTAGTAGTACTGTACTAATCATACTCACTAACACTTTGGTTTTGAATTTACTCACGATTATTTCCCCTTAGAAATGGCTAAGACATTTCCCAAAATCTCGCGACAAATTGTCGCGCCTTAGGGGGAGATTAACAGGATATAGATATTAATTAACTTGACCAAAATCAAGAATCGAAAATTAAATACCCATTGTGCAGAAATCAGATTTGATGGTATTTGGCTAGTCAGAGTGAGAATAATCTAAATTCTTAGTGCGTCATTTGTGCATACAATAATGGAAGTTCTCTAGGTAGATCCTCAGGTTTCCGAATTACAGCATACCCGCCTGCACCAAATAGATGTGGCAGATATTCATTGGCCTCATTGTCAATAGTGACGCAGAATGGTCGTAAACCTTGCTGACGCGCTTCGTGCAGTGCCATGCGCGTATCCTCAATGCCGTAGCGCCCTTCATAGCGATCCAAGTCGTTTGGTTTGCCATCTGTCAGTAGTAATAACAGGCGTTGACGCTGTGGTTGGGCAGCAAGTAATGCACTCGCTTGGCGTATAGCTGCCCCCATGCGCGTATAGTAACCTGGCTTAATAGCTTGAATACGCCCACGCGCTAATCCGTCATAACGGTCATCAAAACTCTTTAAACGATTAAAACGCACATTGCCGCGTTTTAGCGAAGAAAATCCATACATGGCGAACCTATCACCCGTCGCGGAAAGTGCTTCAGAAAACAGAAACAAACTATCACGTATGACGTCAATTACGCGGGCATGGTCAGAGGCATAAGCATCGGTAGAAAGTGATAAGTCAGCCAATAGCAAACACGCCAAATCACGTTGCTTATTGACCTGTGCGCGATACATGCCGCGACTATCAGAATGCTTGCCACTGAGTAAATCAGCCTCTTGCCGCACCCAAGCGTCAAGGTCAACTTCCTCACCGTCTTGTTGGCCTTTGAGCCAAGTTCTGGTGGGTGCCAGCGCTTGAAACTGACTACGCAAGCGTCTTGCGGTGCGGCGTAATTGTGCTGGCAATTCGCATGGTTCAGCTTGTGGCGACACAAACTCCTGTAAGCGGCAGTAATCAGGCTGCATGATTTGTTTTTTGTAATCCCATTCAGGTAATGGAATGCCTTCGCCTAGCGGCTTGTCATCTTCGCCTGCAGGCGGCAGATCAAGGTCAAAACGTAACTTAGCAACACTCGTTTCGCCATCGCGCGCGACCGTCATCGTGTCCATATCTTCTGCGGCTAGCGCGGCACTCTCAACGTCCTCTTCTTCGTCTTGTGGACGATTCACGTTGATATATTCAGTCCACGAAAACAAGCTTTCAGCACGAAACATCATCAGAAAGCCATCTTTGCCATCTGGCATATCGGTACGTTCAGCTGAGTGTTTTTTGCGACTTTTCACACCATTTTTATCTTCCGATTGCTCGCGTTCAGGCGCGCCATCACTGCTGCTAGCCTTGCTGCTGGCACTTACTGGCGGGACTGGATGAGTCCACAATAGCACCGGTTGAAATGCTTTTTTTGATGGCGACAAAGCATGAACACTGCCAGGTTGAATTAGCGCTTGGCGAATAGCAGCCTCTTGCGCGGCTTCAGCGGTAGGTAGGTTTGTTGGCAAAGGCCGTAAGGGCAATAGCGCATTGACCAATCGATTGTATCTGGCAACCAAACCAGGAAAGCGCTCCAGCGTGGCTTGCGTAGCCATTTGGTTGCGCACAATCCAAGGCAAGCTGTCATCAACATTTGCTGCGGAAAGCGCCACTAGCCACAAGTATAAATCGCGATTAAGGCTACGCTCGGTGAATATATCTATCTTTTCTGGTAATCGCAGTGTTTCGCCATCGCGCCAACATAGCTCAATCCGTTCACCAGTAGTCGCAAGTCTATCTCGCCAACTACGCCGTGCACCATGGCGAGTGGATGGCGCCGCAGAGAGATTCAAGCCAGCGTCTCCGCCCAAAGCTCGAAAGAAAATAGCGGCAGTTTTACTCATTTCATCTAAGCTGACAGCAGCCTCTGCATGCTGCTTATCGGCAACACGCGTGACCAATTTGTGCCAGAGTTCTCCGACGTATTCTTCCATGTTAGCGTGTTTCTATTAAACGCATTTATAGGCCAAACGTCGCATCAATCACTTCGCGCAATGCCACAGCAGTTTCTGGATCGTCTGTCAACGTCTCAACTAAGGCTGCTCGGCAAGCCAGTGCTGGCTCACAACCATCTTTAATCAGGGTAGCGGCGTACACCAGCAAGCGCGTACTGGCGACCTCTTCCAAATCATGATCCTTCAATGCACGGAATGCATTAGCAATAGAAACCAAACGTTTTGCCAACATTTCGTCAATGCCTGTTTCGCCAATAAGAACTGCCACTTCTTGCGTTTCTGATGGAAAGTCAAAAGCGAGTGAAATAAAGCGTTGCCTTGTCGATGGCTTCATGCCTTTTAAAAAATTTTGGTACCCTGGGTTGTAGGACACGACCAGCATGAAAGATGGTGGCGCGGCCAATAGTTCACCAGTGCGGTCTATTGGCAATATGCGCCTGTCATCGGCCAGTGGGTGCAACACAACCGTTGTATCTTTACGTGCTTCTACTACTTCATCTAAATAGCATATGCCACCCTCACGCACTGCACGCGTTAAGGGCCCATCGCTCCACACGGTTTGACCGTCTACAATCAGATGTCGACCGACCAAATCAGCAGCGGTAAGGTCGTCGTGACATGCTACAGTATGTAATGGCAAGCCGAGCTTAGCCGCCATATGCGCCACAAAACGCGTTTTACCACAGCCAGTTGGGCCTTTAATGAGCAAAGGTAGATTGTTACGCCATGCACGTTCAAAGAGTTCAACTTCGCTACCGTGCGATTGATAAAAAGGTAAGTTTTCCATGAAATTTCCAGTATTTCTTTTAAGTTTAACCAATTGAATTCGTTATTTAAGACCCATTAAGTAAGCCACTGCAATTAAGCCGCCAACGATGGCAAAATAGCCAAACATAATAGCGCGCCATAAAAACTTAGTTCTACGCAAGCCCATAAAATAATTAGCTACCAACTGACTTTTTACCATGGTGATTGCCAATAGCGTAAGCATAACGCCTTTGCCCGACATGCCAGCCTCGCCTAGGCTGAATGTCATGATAGCCAACATCACCAGCACCAGCCAAATGACGGTTGAGAATAGCTTAGGTTGTGCTTTAGTGTTATTCATCATAGTCCTAGCGAATAATGTAAACCAGCGGAAATAAGATAATCCATAAAAAATCCACCATGTGCCAAAATGAAGCGCCTGTTTCAACACCAACATGGTCTTGCGCACTATAACCGCCTCGTTTAGCCTTCGTAATGATGACGGCTAAAATAACCATGCCCATCAACACGTGCATAAAGTGAAAAAATGTCAGTGATAGGTAAAACATATAAAAATTGTTCGTGCTCATGGTGATGTCCGCTGCAAACTTTGCTTGAAATTCCACCATTTTGATGCCAACAAATACACCTCCAAGTAAGAATGCGCCTGTCAGCCAATGTGCGCACTGTTGATTTAAACCACGCTTAATTGCCTCAACGCCTCTTACGACAAAGTAGCTGCTGGTAATTAACACCAGCGTGTTGATTGCCCCTGAAGTGCGGCTTAATGTCAGTTGCGAGGCATTAAACAATTCAATATTCTTAGCGCGGGTAAAAGCATAAGCCACAAATAGCACACCAAATGCCAGCATTTCTGCAAAAATGAAAATCCAGATTGCAAAATCCCCCGGTAGATCTTCTTGATTAATGCTGTTGCTAGGTTCGTTCACTTAATTCCAATACGTAAATTACGTCGCTGATTTTTACATCATCATGCGCGTTAGCGCAGATGCGATCATTGATACAAATCAATTTGTAAAATATACCTAAACCAATGAAAAAGAGGAGTCGAAACTCCTCTTTTTTAACTTCACTTTTGTTAACTACTCAAAAGCTTTGCTTTCGCCCTTCACAAAAAAACTACCAATGTAAAGTAACAAGCCAAGCAAGAACACCAAGCCAGCACCTTCACGTGCCCAGTAAAAGATTGATATTTGATCTTGCACCGCCATAAAGCTCATTGGTGCGTTTGAGATACGTTGCAACCAAATTTGCACAATACCAGCGCCAGTTAAGAATAAGGCGATAAAGAACATGGCAATCGTCATTAACCAGAAAGACCACATCTCCATAATTTGCGCTTTTTCAGAATTTGCCGCACGACCACGCATAATAGGCATTGCATAAGAAATCATAGTAATCACCACTAAAGCATATGCACCAAAGAATGCTAAGTGACCATGCGCTGCCGTTAATTGCGTGCCATGTGCATAGTAGTTCACTGGTGCAAGCGTATGTAAGAAACCCCATAAACCTGCGCCTAAGAACGCCATTACACTGGTACCAAGCGCCCAAAGTACAGCCGCTTTGTTTGGATGCTCGCGACGGCGTTTGTTCACCATGTTAAATGCAAATACAGTCATCATAAAGAACGGAATAGGCTCTAATGCTGAGAAGATTGAACCCCACCATTGCCAGTAAGCTGGTGTACCAATCCAATAGTAATGGTGGCCTGTGCCGATAATGCCTGTGACTAATGTCATCGTGATAATCACATACAGCCATTTCTCAATCACTTCACGGTCAACCCCTGTTACTTTAATTAATACGAAGGCTAACATTGCACCGAGAATCAATTCCCATACACCTTCTACCCAAAGATGCACGACCCACCACCAGTAGAATTTATCTTTTACTAGATTGACTGGGTTGTAGAATGAGAACAGAAAGAATACCGCCAAACCAAGCATACCAAGTGACAACACTAAGCTAATGGCCGTTTTTCGACCTTTAAGCACTGTCATAACTACATTAAATAGCCAAGATAACGCAACTAACACGATACCGACTTTAGTTGGTAAGGGTTGCTCTAAGAACTCACGTCCCATGGTGTTAAGCAGGTCATTGCCAGTCCATTTTGCGAGAGAAGCATAAGGGACAAGCAAATAACCAAGCACGGTAACCGCACCAGCTACTAGGAAAACCCAAAAGGTAAGAATGGCTAACTTTGGACTAAATAACTCAGTTTCGGACTCTTCAGGGATTAAATAATATGATGCTCCCATAAAGCCAAACAATAGCCACACAATCAGCAGGTTGGTATGTACCATACGTGCTACATTGAAAGGTATCAATGGGAATAAAAAATCCCCAACCACGTACTGAAGCCCCATGATTAGACCGAATAGAATTTGACCAAGGAACAAGCCTATAGCAGCGATAAAATAAGGCTTCGCCACTGCTTGAGATGTATATTTCATTTTAAAATCTCCTGTAAAAATGCCGGATTAGCCTTCAATGTTTGGTGGCCATTTGTTGGTATCAATTTCTGATGAGTATTTTAGAAACTCGATCAGATCATCTAAATCCTTATCAGAAAGGTTGAATTGCGGCATTTGCCGACGTCCTGGCACACCAGTAGGCTGACCTTTGATCCATGCTTTAATAAAATCAGGTCCGCGGCGTTTGTACACATTGCCCAGTTCTGGTGCAAAATATGCACCTTCACCTAGTAATGTATGGCAACCAATGCAGTTATTGGTCTCCCACAGTTTTTTTCCGTGTGCAACGGCAGGCGTAATGTTTTGACTATTGTCTCGCTTGGGCAAAACTTTCATAGTGTCGAAAGTAAGTGCGAGAAATAACAGAAAGAAGAAGACTCCTCCACCATAAAAAACATTTCGCGCCATTGACTTAGTAAAAGTTGCGCTCATAACGTTGCTCCTTTAAATTTAAAGAGTTAATAAAATTACACTACGCACGATAGCATTAGGCAACAAATTATTTCTTGACCAGAATCAAGTTTTGAAAGTTGAGTAATTTAGTACACAATACAAAACAAAGGAATATAAAATACAAAGGGAATAGCAATGGACAAAGCAAATATTGCTCAAAGACTATCTAAGTTTTACATGTTTTCTGAACTACAACCTTTTCAGATTGAGCTTTTAGCCAATGGTACCAAGGAGGTAGATGTATTGCGGGGTCTTACATTGTTTAACCGTGGAGATCGTGCACATGGGTTCTATTTATTACTCGAAGGGCAGATAAAGCTGGGCGTCATTTCACCACAAGGTGATGAAAAAGTAATTGGCTTGATTCAGCCTGGTGAAAGCTTTGGTGAAGCTGTCTTATTTCTAGAACGCTCTTTCCCTATATACGCACAGGCAACTTTAAACTCTAAAGTGCTATTAATTACTAGAGATGCAATTTTTGACATCCTAGATAACGATGTCACAGTAGTTAGGAGGATGTTGGCTGGCATATCTGCACGCAATCGCCAACTGGTAAACGATATTGAATCCATTTCATTACAAAATAGCACGCAACGGTTAATTGGCTATTTACTTCAAATCAGTACAGACTCTTCAAATCCGGCTAGGGTGGAACTTCCAGCCAATAAACTTACGATTGCTTCTATGCTCAACATCACACCAGAGACATTATCACGAATCATGCTCAGATTGCATAATTCAGGGCTTATTGAGGTAAATGGTAAGGAAATTGTTATTACCAATGTTATGGGCTTACGCAATTTCGATTGAAATGGATAACGAAGAAATTAAATTGATAAAGCTTGGAAACTGCAGTTAATTTGATGCAATCATTTTCACATTAACTAAGAAAAAAGGCTTGCGTATAAACTAAACTCTTATCGATACTGGTGGCCGACACAAGACTCGATTGGTATTATGCGAGGCGAGGCCTAACGTGTTAGAGAATTTAAAATGTGCTGGCATAGTCGAGCAATTGGGTACTTGGAATGTGTTAAATCATATCCATGAACTTGTTATCGGACAATGATGCGGCCTTTTGTAAAACTCACTTCTTCACGGATGAAAGGTCTCCAAAAAATAGCCGTAGACCTTATTTCATATAGATATTTGATAGTTATATATCCTAAATACCGTCAAATATACCGTCACAAGCAAAATATTGGGCTTAGTTAATTTTTATCAAAATACCAAAGCAAAATAGTTTTTTAATTACTATTGCTCAAACTTCATTAGTTGATTTCGATTAGCGAATAAATTCCGAAGGTAATTTTACACAAAGCTTATTCATTACTAGTAAAATCGCTTTTAATATTATGTCAGCGGTTTATTTATGAAGGAACTATCATTCATTGACGTTTTTGCAGGGGCATCGGGCATGTCCGAGGGCTTTGTACAAGCTGGATTTAGACCTATAGCACATATCGAAATGAATCTTGAAGCATGCAAAACTATTGTAACTAGAACTGCCTATCACTATCTTCAGTCGACTGGAAAAATAGAACACTACAAAGACTACCTAAATAAGGAAATAAGCCGCCAAGAACTTCTGGCTAAAGTACCCGCAGAGCTAATTGACACAGTCATGAATTATGAAATCTCGGATGATAGCATTCAAGAAATTTTTAAAAAGTTGACACCATGTATAACGGGAAAAATTGATCTGATTATAGGTGGCCCACCTTGCCAAGCATATTCTCTACTGGGAAGGCATCGAGTTGATATTGAGAATGACCCTAGAAACTATCTGTTTATACAATATGGTAAATTTTTAAAAAAATATAAGCCTAAGGCTTTTGTATTTGAAAATGTACCTGGCTTGCTTACTGCTAATAATGGCAAGTATTTCGAAGAATTAAAGGATCATTTTAAAGACCTTGGATATATCGTTCATTACAAAATATTAGACGCTTCAGATTATGGCGTCCTTCAATACCGTAAAAGAGTTATTATCATCGGATGGCAAAAAAGACTAGATGCAGGATTCCCTGAGTTAGTTATCCAAAAGGCTTCTAATACTGTTAATGATTGTTTTAGCGACTTGCCTAAACTTAACCCAGGGGAAGGTCTTGAAGTTTCTAAATATTTAAATGATTCAGGCTCACTTCCTAGTGGCTTAGGCTTTAAGAATGAGTTTTCTTTCGTAACACAACATATTACTCGGCCACATAACAAGCAGGATTTATCTATATACAAGCTAGTTATTGAAAAATGGAATAAAGACCGGTCTAGAATGAAATATACTGATCTGCCGAGCAATTTAAGAACGCACAGCAATCTAAGTTCATTTTTAGATAGATTTAAAGTAGTTAATGGGAAGGGTTATTCTCATACAGTAGTTGCTCACATTGCTAAAGATGGCCATCATTACATTCACCCTGATATAGAACAATGTAGGTCGATTTCTGTAAGAGAGGCAGCTAGATTGCAATCTTTTCCTGACGACTTTTACTTCGAAGGGTCAAGAACATCCGCATTCACCCAAATTGGTAATGCTGTACCTCCCTTAATGGCCTATGCAATCGCATCTAAAATTAAAGACTTTTTGTAATTAAATTTTAGGATAAATACAATGACTGATGTTTTACGAAAGTTTTTTAAAAATGGCAATCATTAAAACAGAGAGCAATGATGGATAATCAAGACAACAATATAGGTAACGTCTTTGCTCTACGCCCCCGTGCCAGAATAATGAGAACATTAGGCAATGAACTGATAAGTAACAATATGGTGGCAGTTATAGAACTTGTAAAAAATGCATATGATGCTGATGCAAGCCGAGTGTTAATTCGCTTTATTAGCCCACTTGAGCTAGGTAAAGGTTCTATTGAGGTTATTGATAATGGTAGCGGCATGACTTTAGATGTTGTTAGAAGAGCATGGATGGAACCTGCCACTCCAAATAAAAGATTAGAAAAGAAAAGCAAACGTTTTGACCGCAGAGTTCTCGGAGAAAAAGGTATAGGTCGATTCGCCGCAATGCGCCTCTCTGAACAACTAGAAATGTTTACAAGAACAAAAAACTCAATTAATGAGGTGTATGGATTCTTTGACTGGAGTCAATTTGATGATCCAGATAAATATTTAGATGAAATATTGCTTTTGACTGAAGAACGCTCTCCTATTGAAATATGTGCCAACGGCGGCATTAACGACCTTCAATGGCAAGAAGCCCCACCTTTGAATAGCGAAGATTTATCTAGTGGTACCCTACTAAGAATGAAAAATCTAAAGCATTCTTGGGAAAAAGAGGATTTTGCAGATTTACAACGTGGTTTAGCCAGACTAATTTCTCCCTTTTTTGACAATCAAAACTTTCAAATAAAATTAGAAGCTCCAGAACCTTTTTTCCATTATTCTGATTTAATCGAGCCGCCATCTATAGTGCAGCATCCACATTACAGTGTTAAAGGCACCGTCGAAGCTAATGGCAAATGTAATATTTCATTTACCTTACATACTAATGGTACAAGCAAAACACTTAATGGCGGTTTTATTAGAACAAAGGATTTCAAGCTTCAAAATGTGGATGAAGACACCTTCTCTAGAAATCTAGAGGAGAAAGCAAAGCTACAGACTAATAATTCACAATTTTTAGATAATATTCAAGAGCCTCAATGTGGTTTATTAAGTGTAGAACTAAGAATATGGGATAGGGATGAGCTCGGCAATTTGGTTCAAGCTACAAAGTCCACATTGCAAGATGTAAGAAAAGATCTTGACGCAATTGCAGGTATAAATATTTATAGAGACGGATTCCGAGTTTTGCCTTATGGGGAACCTAAAAATGATTGGTTAAGACTTGATATTAGGCGCGTACAAAAACCTGCCGTTAGGCTTTCAAATAATCAAATTGTTGGATATATAGCTATTACTGCTGACGGAAATCCAAATCTAACTGACCAGTCAAACAGAGAGGGCCTAAATGAAAACATAGGGTATTTTGACCTAAAGGACATTATGCTCACAATTCTTAATGAGATAGAAAACCTTAGAAGAGATGCCCGTAAAAAAGAAGCTAATAAAGAAAGTAAAGAGTCAGCTTCAAGAAGCCTGTTTGCGCCATTAGATTTTGGTGGTATCAGAGCCCACCTTGCATCAAAATATCCGTCGGATACCAAGGCCAATGAATTTATCACAGATGTTGAAAATAAATTTACCAAACAATTAGAAAGCATCAAATCTGTAGTTTCTAGGTACCACAGCCTTGCTACTCTAGGTCAGCTTATCGATGTATTACTCCATGATGGGCGGCAACCTATTTCCTCAATTGCAAGTCAATCTCTGCTAGGCCAAGAAGATATAAACGATGTAGGCCAAAATTCAAATAGTTTATTTCCTTCACTATTTAAGCGTTTTTCAATAATTCATAACCAAGTGGATATTCTTCGCACCGCATTTAGACGGATAGAACCCTTTGGGGGAAGAAAGAAGGGTCGGCCTTCACAGTTATATCTAGAGAATATTGTCGAAACTGCATTTGAAATATTTTCTTCACAATTAAAAGAAGCTGGCATAACGGTTGAAATGCCAATTACAAAGACTCTTGTAAGGCTTGACCCTTCAGAATTCCAAGAAGTATTAATTAACTTGTTGCAAAATAGCATCTACTGGCTGCAGTTCGTTGATAAAAGTACAAGGAAAATCGCCGTAAGTGTTACACGTACGGCAGATGATTGTGTGGAAGTAATTTTTGGTGATAGTGGTCCAGGAGTTCCTGAAGAACACCGTGCATCTATTTTTGAGCCATATTTTTCAACTAAACCTGATGGTATTGGACTAGGGTTGGCAATTGCTGGTGAAATTATTACCGATTACTACGGCGGTAAACTTGAGCTTATGGACAATAGTAAATTAGGCGGAGCTGTATTCAAAATAACGCTAAGAAAACGAGTATAGGAATAATTAATGGAATATCGTGTATTGATTGTTGATGATGATGCTAGGCTATCAACTGAAATAATTGAGCTAATCCAAGGAAATAAAGTTATTTCTGAGCCGGACAGAATCATTTGTGAGAGTTGTGAATCCTTTGTAGATGCTTTTACACTTTTAACACAGAAAAGATTTGATTTGGTTATTTTGGATTTGAAAGATGACGCTTCTGGCGAAAAAGGTGAGTTTGCTGGATTTAAACTTTATGAAGATGTAAAAAAAGCACGATTTATCCCAATAATTTTTTATAGTGGCTATGCGGAAAAAATCAAAGAGCATGAAAGACCCTTTGTGAGAATGATAACAAAAGGTGATGTTGAAGAGTTGCGAGTAGAAGTAAAAAAAATATTTGATACGAAACTCCCCCTATTAATAAGACATTTAGAAGAAGAGCTTAGAGTCTACATGTGGGATAGTATAGAAAGGCTATGGTCCAATGAGGAACCTGCCGATTCAAATGACTTTGTGTACCTTATTGCGAGACGCCTTTCAAATCTGCTCCAAGGGGATGTTTTAAGAGAGTTTTTTCAATCACAAGGAGCCAAAGTTCCAAAAGATTTAGACATTCACCCCATAGAAATGTATGTATGGCCACCAATATCAATTAAAAACTTTTTCTTTGGAGACATATTACAAAATAAAAAAGATAAAAAGTTTTTTGTTGTTCTTAGCCCCTCATGTGACCTACAGATTCACGAAGGCAGAGCCCAAGCAAATGCAGAATTTGTAATCTTGGGTGAGTGCACACTGCTATCAGAACGAGAAGAGTCAAAAAAAATGACAGCTGCAATTAAATCTGGAGAAAACCCGTCTAATACAGCTCAAGAAGAATTGCGTAAATTAATTAACACAAATAAAGATAGACTTAAATATCTTCCTAGCACCAATTTCCTTCCTGATCTTTTGCTAGATTTACAAAAGCTATCAAATATAGAATTTGGCGCCCTTATACAAGTAGACGGCGCTTATGAAAAGATTGCATCTCTTGACACGCCTTTTGCTGAAGCTTTGCAGAGTCAGCTTGCTAGGTACTATGGTAGGATTGGTACCCCAAATCTTGATGGCAATATTGCATACGAGAGAGCCATAAAAAAATTATCCTAAATTTTATTTGGTTCGAATTTTGATTTGTTGCAACTATTCTCTATTGTTATGAGCAAAATGCGGGGAGATGTAAAAGTTTATTAATGGTCAATTAGAATTCTGCAATATACTCAATTACATTTGTAAATCAATTTAATCAAGCATCAATGATATTGAGACACCCCCAACATGTCCATTCACCATCATCACTATCATATATGCCGTCACCTGTACCCATACCTTGAAAGCAATGGCTACATAATAACTCGGAGCGTGACTCAGATTCATAATGTGGTTTAGGATTTTCGATCAGTTTTGAGGTAATTGCTGGATCTGGTGGCGAAGCAAATTTACCGCAGTTGGTACACCATCTACCACCATTATGTTCAATAGTGCTTGTTTTCTTACAGTATCGGCAAACAGTCAACTCTGGATTATCAACATTTAAATCATATTTATCATTAGACTTATTATTAGGAGTCTTTGCAATTGAGACAGGTGGAAGCTCAGCGATTGACTCAATGCGCTTACATTTAAAATTATTAGACTCAAGATGTTTGATTAAAGGGTCAAAACCCTTGTCTGAAGAAAGTATATAGCATTGCGTATCAACGTAAGATTCAAATACCCTGCCCAATGTAAATGCGATATGAAAATCTAAAGAATTTTTTCCATATCCCTCAATTTTTTGATAATCAATACGTACATATCTATTCTTGCTGTCAATCTTCTTTTTAACCTTTGGTTCAGGTTGATGATGTCCTACATAAACGATTGCCGAATAGCTATCATCCAATGATGACAAATCAAGATGATGTTTGTTTTCATAATCAACAAGGAGCAGATTTCTAGGCATTCCTAAACACTCCCACCCATACCCTCAATAAATGTGTCAATAAAGGCTTGAATTTTATCTGCCACACGCTCCAGGATAGATTTACGCTCAAGTATCTTTGGCTTAAAGCCAAGGGCATTCACGATCTCTTGGTCCCTAGGCAATCGGCTGGCAAACTCATATGTTTGCAGTAGTTTTTCTAGTTGCTCAGGTTTGATGTTTTCTTCAGCACAAAGCTGCTCAAAGGCAGTTTGTTTGTGCGTAGACCAATATGTCTCAAACTTACTAATCACGTTATCAGTAGGTTTTAGCTTGGGCAGATTCTCTTCGATAAACTCCTCAATCAACACACGCTTGCTTCGCAATTGCACTTCACCCGCCACCATATCAATAATTTCTTTTTGGCGTTTCTTGGCTTCTTCTGGGTTAAGCTTGCTAAGTGTTACCAGCAAATTAAGAATATATGCCACATTGATTTCATCACGATGAATCAAGCTCAACTCAAAGTCAATGTCTTCCAGCACAGAAACTTTATCTGTGTCGGCTTGTCTTTTTACTTTGTCATGCACATCAAGGTATTTGCTCTTGTAGTCTTCAAACTCCTGAGGTGGCAAACTCAAATCTTCATCTTTGAAGTCTGCAAAGGTGGTGAGAATGTTTTTAATACGTAGCAACTCTCTAAACTTCATTACAAACTCAAGTTCAGCGTTCTCATCTAGTAAGGCATCTACACTAGACACTGTGGGTGCAACCGCTAGCAGATCATCAGTTGCCTCATTAAACTGTGTCACGTAATCCTCATATGGCTCGAGTAACACTGTTTCTCTAGCATCTTTGTTAGAGAATAAGGCAATGGCTTCATCGGTAACGGCTTTCAGGTTTCTAAAGCAGACGATATTCCCCTGCGACTTTTTGTCATTGAGTATGCGATTGGTGCGCGAAAAGGCTTGTACAAGGCCGTGGAATTTGAGATTTTTATCTACGTATAGGGTGTTTAACCTTGGGCTATCAAAACCGGTAAGGAACATGTTTACAACAAGCAGTATGTCAATTTGGCCTTGACGTACTCGCTTAGCAATATCTTGATAGTAGTTGTAGTACGTTTGGCTATCCTGCGTTGAATACTTGGTTCCAAACATCGCATTGTAATCTGCAATAAATACATCTAGTTTGTCGCGACTATATGGGTTAACTGCACCCTCTGGCATTGGGTTTTCTTCTGGAATTAAGCCATTCACCAAGCCATTAGCATTCGAGTCTTCTTCATTAGCAGCATAGCTAAAGATGGTAGCTATCTTGAGTGGATTAGCTGCGCCCGCCTGTTTCTGTTTGAATAGTTCGTAATACTTGATTAAGGTCTGCACACTGCTCACGCAAAACATGCCTGTAAAATCTGGTCTTTTGGTTTTCTGGACATGGTGCACTAGTATGTAATCAGTGATTTTTTCTAGGCGTTGTGGGCTATCCATTAAGCCTTTAGTATCAATCGCTTCAACTTGAATATCGGCATCGGTTTCAATATCTAGCTCATTAGCACTTTGTTTGCGTTTGTATTTCCCTACATACTCAACAGCAAAGCGCAGTACGTTTTCATCTTTGATTGCATCCACAATCACATACTTGTGCAAGCATTCACCAAATAGGTCTGCGGTGGTTTTTTGGTTCCCGATGCTACCTGCTGCGTTATCTGCAAAGATAGGCGTACCCGTAAAGCCAAACATCTGCGCATTTCTGAAGAACTGCTTGATGTTTTGGTGAGTATCACCAAACTGGCTGCGGTGGCATTCGTCAAAGATGAAAACAAACTTCTTGTCCTGCAGATGCTTGACTCGCTCTAAGTAATGCTCTTTCACAATGGCATTATTGAGTTTTTGAATAGTGGTCAGCACAAGCTTAATGCTGTCGTCATTCAGTTGCTTCACTAAGTTGCGTGTGTCGGTAGTGGCATCAACACTGCCTTTAGCAAAGCCATTAAATTCCTTTGCTGTTTGGTAATCAAGGTCTTTTCTATCCACCACAAACACCACTTTATGCACCTTGGACATCTTCTGAATGATTTGGCTGGCTTTAAATGATGTCAGTGTTTTACCTGAACCAGTAGTGTGCCAAATGTAAGCGTTGTCATTGCTATTCTTTACCCTATCTATCAACGCTTCTGCCGCATAAAACTGATAGGGCCTTAGTACCTTAATGACTTGCTCTTCTGTCAGCACCATGTAGTGCGTAATCATTTTGGCAATATGGCAGGGCTTTAAAAACTCACGGCTAAACTCATGCAAGTCAGATAAGCGTTTGTTGTCTTTATCTGTCCAAAAGAAGGTCTGCTGAAAGCTCTGTTGCTTGTTGTTGGAGAAATACTTGGTATTCACCCCATTGCTAATGATGAATACCTGTACATATTGAAATAACCCTGCACCTGCATCATAGCTATCATGCTGATAACGGTTCACTTGATGGAAAGCTACTTTAAGCTCTGCACCACGTCTTTTAAGTTCTATCTGCACCAGTGGCAAGCCATTGATGAGAATGGTCACGTCATAGCGGTTTTTACGCTTGCCTTCTATGGTAACTTGGTTGGTAACCTGAAACTCATTTAGGCACCAGTCATCAGAATTGATGAAGGTAATCCAAACGGTTTCATTGTTATCGCGCTTTAACGCGAAGCGATCCCGAAGAATCTTGGCGCGGTCGAATACACTACCGGTATTGAGATGGTTAAGAATCCGGTCGAACTCGTTGGCGGTAAACTGAATTCCTTTATTATGAATCTCTAGCTGGCGCTTGAGATTCGCCAACATTGCCGACTCATCATCAATCTGCACGCCAACATACTCTACTCCCTTGAGTTGCTTGATGAGGGCGGCTTCTAGTGCGTATTCGGATTGAGTTGAGCTATTCACTGTAGCTTAAAAGTAAGTCTTAATATTTCAAAGTATTGAGGAATCAACTTGTCGTGTAAGTTATGCATTAATTTAGTAAGATTCTTATAGTTTTCGCAACCATTGAAATCAATGTTGATTTCCAAAAATGTAAATTGATTTTTTATTTTTGGCAATGCACCGTGTTTACGGTAATTGTTCATTTTTTTTAAAATCTTAAAATTATGATTACCTTTTAAGCTTGCAATTTTTGATTTAAGGTTTCCATCCTCAATCACCAAAATATCCCATCCGATTTTTGTTAATAAGGGGTTTTTATCTGAAAAAATACCTAAATAAATAAACGGATAAGCGTCAATCATCTCATGAAGGTTACTTAAAAAAGCAAAAGCTGTTGCTTCATATTTATTTCTTAATACTAGCCCTTCACTGTCTCTGTAAACACCAATGCGATCGAATGCCAGCTCAACCTCTAGAGTCATCTTACGAAACTCTATGTAAAAGTATTTAAGATACTCTATACGCTTTTCAATCGAGTTAATCGCATCCAATATTAGCTCATCACTCAATCCATTATTAACTTTATTCGATTTTACAAACTCTCTAGCAGCTTTTAAATCTAAAGTTATGGAAGTCTTCATTATCAAACAAACATCTGCTGTAACAAACCCTGTTTGTATTGCTTCACGGCTTGGAGTTGGGTTTGGGTGGCGATGATTTTATCGTCAATGGCGGTGAGGAAGTTGGCGATTTTGGTTTGCTCTTTGTCACAGGGGTAATTCAGTAAAATGTTTTTTAACTGACTAAAATACAGGTGAATTATTGTTATGCCCTGCGTAATTTCAGCAATATCCTTTGATTTTGCATGTGTTAGCAAATAGGCAAAAAAGTTGCTGTTACCTTTTTCTTTTAATCTAAGAACAATAATATCCCCACCCAAAAGAACGCCCGATTGATTTAATGATGAGGCTTTGGCTAAATCTACTCCCTTTGTTGTAGTAGAAGAAGGCATTAGTATGTCATTTGCTTCTGACAAAAACCCTTCCTCAAAATCAGTCCGACTATCAATCTTGGTGATTACTTCAGAATATCTAGTGAAAAGATGACCATATAAAATACATTTATTTTTACCAACTTCGCCAACCTTATCTTTTGATAATCCAGTACCTTTAAAATCGTTAAAGACTTCACCAACTAAATTCTCTTTCCAGTCAGGAAAATCCCTTCCATCATCATCTTTAAAGCGCAGTTCTTGGCTAAAAATCTGTTGCATGACGCCTTTTTTGTATTGGGCTAATAGGTCGTGTTTTTGGGTGAGGTGTGTGATTTTTTCATCAATAGCCGTGAGGAAGTTGGCGATTTTGGTTTGTTCATCTCTTTTAGGAAATGGAATTTTAAATTTCAAAAAATCACTAAAGTGAACTCTCTTTTTTTCAGCTAGCGAACCTGTTGCCATCTTGTCGTAGAAACTAATCATTTTGTGAGTTTTGAAGTACAACTCACAGAAATTTGAATTGACAGAATTATTACAGTAAAAAATATTGTAGTACTTGGAAACCTGAACGGGGTCTTCTTTTGAGTACTTTGCAATTGCACCGAATCTCAAATTCATTGGGTTGTAAGCAAAGTCATTTTGACGAACTAGTTTGTATGCATCGTCTTCATCTGTTACCAAGAATGCTCGTTCATATCTTTCCGTTTTAGGTGTTACACCATCTTGAATTGTTAAGCTAAAAATAGGCACATTTCTCTGAGCGGTTTCATTTCTTTCTATAATGAAACTGCCTAAAGCAATTGGCTGCCATTCATCTTTAAACTCTTTAAATCTTAACTCTGGATAACTCATTTTATCGACCAGAACTGGCGAAAGGTGGTTCAATACCCAATTCATTGCAGAATGCAGCGATGGTTGTATCTGTGTTTTGGCTGGCTTTGTCCAACTCAATCAATTGTGCTGAAATCGCACCTAAATTAATGGCATCTTCCGCTTCAAAGGTATCAACATAGCGCGGTATATTGAGGTTGTAATCATTCGCTTTAACGCTCTCAATACTCGCCACATGGCTGTATTTATCTTCATTAATGCGAGTTTTATAAGTATCCACTATTTTTTGAATATACTCAGGGCGCAGAATATTCATGGTTTTAGCTTTGTCATAGTGCTGGCTAGCATCAATAAACAAAATATTGTCTGGGGTTTTACGACACTTCTTGAAGACCATCACACAAGTTGGAATATTAGTGCCATAAAACATATTTGCAGGCAAGCCAATCACCGCATCTAGGCAGTTCAGTTGCTCAACTAGGTATTGTCGTATATGGCCTTCAGCCGCGCCACGGAATAACACGCCATGCGGCAGCACCACCGCCATGGTGCCTTCCTCAGCTAAGTGGTAAACCATGTGCTGCACAAAGGCCATATCCGCTTTACTGCTCGGCGCAAGTTTGCCATATACACTGAAGCGGTCATCGTTCATGTGTAGCTGGCTGGCGCTCCACTGCGCAGAAAACGGTGGGTTGGCTACAATGGCATCAAAGCGTAAATCACGGTGCTGTGGGCGCTCTAAGGTGTCTTCCTGCTTGATGTCAAAGTCTGCGTAATGCACATCATGCAGAATCATGTTCATCCGAGCTAAGTTGTAGGTTGTGGGGTTGCGTTCTTGGCCGTAAATTTTATCTACTGTTGTGGCTTCACGCTTAACTCTGAGTAAAAGCGAACCGCTCCCACAGGTAGGGTCATAAACGCTTTTAAGATGTTTGTTATTGGCAGTAACTATCTTGGCAAGTAAAGTAGAAACAGGTTGTGGTGTATAAAACTCACCTGCCTTTTTGCCTGCACCACTGGCAAACTCACCAATGAGATATTCATAAGCATCGCCTAATACATCAGCAGTAGCGTCACTTAAATTAAAATCAATCTTGTCTAAATGCACCAGCACTTTGGCAATGAGGTCATTCTTCTCTTTTTCACTTTTACCTAACTTAGCAGATGTTAAATCCAAGTCATCAAATAAGTTTGCAAAATCATCGGCGCTATCAGTGCCTAAGGTGCTTTGCTCAATGTTTTTGAGTATTTTAGTGAGATCACCCAAAATAAAGTTATGGCTATCCCCTGCACCATTGGTATCAAGTTGATTGCTACCTTTCATAGCAATCGCATGAAATAGCTCTGAAGGCTTTAAGAAGTAGCCTAGCTCATCTAGCGCAGCCTCATCTAGCGCATTGATATAGGCTTTGCCTTCTGCTGTGTTTTCGTTGATTTCAGCAAATTTGAGGTTTTCTTGGGCGAGTTCAGCATCGGCAAAGCGTTGGATTTTTTCAGAGAGGTATTTGTAGAAAATGAAGCCTAAGATGTAATCCCGAAATTCATCTGCCCCCATCTTTCCTCTGAGAGTATTGGCGATATTCCAAAGCTGTTGTTGTAACTGACGACGCTGCTCTTCTGACATGATTTTTATTCTCTGCAATGAGTGCGTACATCATATTATAAAGTTGGTTACCAGTAAAAACTCATTCGGTTAATTGTGTGGGGTTCTGTTCCTAATAGTTTGCCTGTTTACGTAGAAATTGCCTAAGGGTCTTTAACTGCTGCCGGAGCCCTCCTTTGTAAGCATTGCGAGATGATTTCGCCTTACCTTCAATTGTTTTAGCCCCTGTACTGCTTTGCCAAGGCCGCCATTTTCTTATCAGTTCCGCTTGTCGCTGTTTTTCTGCTGGTGTCCAGTGCCGCATATAGTTTTCCTAAACAATCGGACTCCACCATAACCTACGAATTGGCACCATGGCACCATCATTTGTTATCTCAAAACCTTCAACACGGTTATATAAGGGGTCTTCACTAGGTTTTACATATATAACCTTAGCCAAATTCCCAACTTCTAGTTTGAAGCGTTTTGCGAGAGAAAATCCACGACGATGAAAGTCTTCCCAATTAAACTTAGCAGCATTTTCATGGTTATAAAGTTCAGAACGCTCAAATTCTAACAGCCATGATGCCGCTTCCTGTGCAAACTCTATGCTTATCGCATGTTGACCCCGCCACTCGCGGTATTCTCCTACTACTTCACCCAAATACATTGATTCATCATCTGCTGGTTTCATGTATGCCCAGGCGTCAGTTCCTGTATCCAAAAAAAAGGTATATACAATTTTGCTGTTAGTCATGATTTATAAAAGTGTGAATGATAGGTTATTAAGTTACTAGGCATCTAGGTTCAAAGGTTTAATCCCTAACTATCTGATGATTCCGCATTGCTAATAGTTCCTCTTGCTTCTTGCGTTGTAGTTCGCTCTGATCAATTGTATTTTTATTTTGATTTCTTAATAGTTCGTTTGGTTGATTAATTGTTTTTTCCGCGCGCGACTGTGCGTGTGCAGGATTTGCATTACTAACGTTATTCACTTGTTGATGGCCATGTGCAATATTGGCCTGTTTTGCAAATATTACAGGCGGATTTTTCATAGAAGCTATTACTTCAATGGTTCTAGCGCATTGCGCTTGTGCTTTCAGCGCTAGGCGCATATAAGATTCAGAGGCATTGAGGTTTTCACTCAAATTGGCCGCGGCTCTATCTGCAAGCTCATGAAAAATAGCATCTAAGGAAACCGTTTGAGCTGTCAGTGTTGCCTCTAATCCAGTAAGGTCGCCCATACAGACTTCGTTAATTTTTTCATCCATTACGGTGCAAATTTCGATAAATTCAATATTTTTTAAATGTGATTTACTGAAAATAAAGGTGGTAGCTGCGTTTTGTGCTGACGCTGATAACCCAATTTCTGCAATTTTACGATCTGGACTTTTATGGTTATCGTTCATAATTTCCATGGTTTTTGAATTACTTTTCACCGAGATTATTGTATTCTTTTCTTCTGCCATAGAATTCCCCTTATCCTTTCATCCGTGAATATTCGTTATCAACCGAATGTTCAGCTTGATCATAATCATTAACCCAACCATCATTAATATTGCTCTCTAAAGACTGGGCTTGACTTTGTTTTACTGAACTTAACTTTACTAAAGACCTGACACCAAGTTGACGAGGTACTTGCGAGTTACTCGACGACTTACCCACATTACTAATATTGGTAGGCTTTCTAGGTTTGTTTATTTTAGCGTTTGTTATAGCTGCACCTTTCTTACCGCCTTTACTTTGGTTAGCTCTTATCTCTTTTAAATGTTGTCGATAATCTTCTAATTCAGGGCATGTAAATAAACCATTTTCTTCACTAAAAAAGCTTTTAACTTTTTCAGACAAAGCCCCCTTTATATCGCCAGCATCAAAGCCAAAATATTTAGCAAGCTCATTGATAGTGGCTGGCACTTGACTGTTTTGCCAGCACTCTAGGCGTAGTGTATGAAACAACCCTCGCTCTGCAAGGGTCATAAGTCTAAAATTTCGATTAGCTAAAGTGCTGGCAGCATATTCTTGATATGCTGGAGGGTCGCGATGCTGTGCCATTAATTACCTCGTAGCCTAATTAAGCCGACTTTGCTGCGAGGGCAGCGCGAACTTGACCTACATTCCATGCTGTACAGCGCTCTGAAAGCTTATGAGGGGCTGGGATACTCGCATTCTTTACTCCACGCCAAATAGTGGCACTCGATACGCCGTACAGCCGTTTAATAACTGGTAAGCGAATATAAGCACTATTGGGGAGTTGGTCGAATTGAGCTAACGCCTCAGGAATGATTTTGATTGTTTCTGATTTGAGTTGCATTTGTATCACTCCTATGAATTGGTGTGATACAGACTTTATTGCAACATATTAATAACTGTAATTGGCAATATGCTGATATATTTTTATTGATTGCCAACTCTAGACAAAATTTTTCTTATGTCTGACTCAGAAAAGTTAGTATTATAAATTGTGTTAGCTACGGTTGCGAGTACAAGATTCAGCGGTGTTTCATAGAAACGAATATGACTATGAAACAGTTCTCGGACAAGTCGAATAGCCTTTACATTCTTTCCCGCTTTACCTTTATGGTTAGCTTCTTTAATTTTTTTATCTGCGCGTTGCGCTGCACCTTTCAGAATCGGAATAAAGTCACACTTCTGGTCATCCTTATTAGCTTCAAACCATTCCTTGTTTTTATTGCTGAAGTCATCCAGCACATAGAAACCATTCAATATTTTTCCATTCGCTGCAACTAGCTTGAAATCAAGGCCGTTTTCTACATAAATCTTTTCAAGCTCTGATGTTAGGTTATTAATTCGATCAGATAATTGGCTGCGCTCGTTTGCTGAAATCCAATAGTAAGAAGGAAGAGTTGAAACTTGGTGAACCAATCTAAGATAACCCCATATCCATAAATCGTCATCTTTAAACTTTTCTCTTTTTTCAATCGCGAGCCACATATCAATGTGTGCTTCTGAATTTGTTATTAACTTGCTGGCCACTTCAAATAGTTCATGATCTGGATCTGATTTAAGTGCGAACCCCAAAGACTCGACTTGTTTAGGAAGTTGTTTTTGCATATCTCCTCCTTAATCCCCCAAATTCAAAAAAACCACATCACTTGTGTAATGATTTGCAGTGTTTGCATCACATCAGGTCAAATAAACTATTAAGCTTGTTTAAATGGCAGTACATTGGCTCCTGCTTTGAGCTCATCAAGATAGTCTGCCCATTGTTGCATCATCGCTTTGCGCTGCTCAATAAATTTAGTGCGGTTGTATGCGGCGCCTAAAGCATCTGGTACCTTATGTGCTAACTGGTGCTCAATAATATGCGGATCGATATTTAAGCGCTCGTGCAAAATAGTGCGCGCCATTGCTCTAAAGCCATGGCCTGTTATTTGTGTTTGAGTATCATAACCCATGCGTTTGAGGGCAGCATTTATCGCAGCCTCGCTCATTGGCCTTAGTGAGGAGTGACCTCCTTGAAACACATACTCACCATGTCCTGATAATGGATGTAAGGTTCGTAAAATTTCAACAGCCTGAGTGGACAGAGGAACCAAATGGTCAGTTTTGGTTTTGCTAACTAAATATCGCCATTCACCCGCATCTAAATCAATATCGCGCCATTTGGCTTGTCTTAATTCGCTAGGGCGGGTGAACACCAAAGGAGATAGTTTAAGAGCGCATTGCACTGTTAACGTGCCATTAAAACTATCTATTGCGCGTAGTAGTTCGGCAATCTCTTTTGGCTCGGTAAAAGCCGCCATGTGTTTAATGCTAGTAGGTGGTAAAGCACCTTTTAAATCGGCGGTAACATCCCTAATTGCTCTGCCTGTCTGTACAGCATACCTAAATACTTGTCCTGCTGTTTGCAAAGCACGGTGCGCGGTTTCCAGTTTATTCAAGCTCTCGATACGCTTAACTACTTGCAACATTTGTGGTGCAGTAATATCTGCAATCGGCTTGCTACCTATCCACGGAAATAGATAAAGCTCAAAGCGTCTGATCACTTTTTCTTTGTGTGTAAGGGCTTTGTTCTTCATATGAGTTTGCCACCACTCTCTGGCAACAATTTCAAAACTATTTTCACCACTAGATTGCTGCGCTATTCTTTCAGCCTTGCGAGTCTCACTAGGGTCAATCGGTGGATCATTGGCCAATAGCTTGCGAGCGTTATCTCTCTTATCTCGAGCTTGCGCTAGCGGTACATCAGGATAAGCCCCTAGTGCCAGCGTTTTACGTTTGCCAATAAATCGATAGTCAAAGCGCCATAATTTTCCACCCGAGGGTTGAATGAGTAGATACAAGCCTTTTTCATCTGAAAGTTTGTAAGGCTTATCTTTAGACTTTGCGTTATTAGCTGCGGTTACTGTAAGGGGCATAGTTAAGCCTCACCACTGCTGACGTGTATTGTGGATTCCAAAAAGATGCGTAACTCCCTAGTCTCAGCGGCAGTAAGACAAACTGCTCTATTACCCAGCCTGATATGTAAAATACCGTTATTTTCAATTAAGAATCTAGAGGGTCTTAATTGTCTTGATTGTTGATCTTTTATGGCTTGTTTCTCATTCAAAAACTTATCTTTCGGATTAACTCCACTCCTTAACATGAGAAGGAAGTTATCCTGCATAGCTAATGCTTGATCAAGCGTAACTTTAGGAAATACTCCAAGAGATAAAGTAAAGCGCTTTCCTGCAAAACGATAGTCAAGCCGCCAATACTTTGAGCCGTTCGGGCGTACTAAAATATAAAGCCCGTGACCAAGAAAGTGCTTATATTGCTTCTCTCTTGGCAGCAAGTCACCGAAAGCCTTATGTGATAAGGAGTTCACGCAATTCTGACGGTAGATTGATTATAAATTTTCACTCTACCGTCAATTCTACCGTTATAAATGGCGGTATGTAAAGATTTTTTATGATGTGTGGTGATACGATAAAAAAGCCCCAAAGCTATTAACTAAGGGGCTTTTGAGACATTCTGATATAACTTGATGTCTTGAAATGGTGGTGAAAGAGGGACTTGAACCCTCGACCCCAGGATTATGAATCCTGTGCTCTAACCAGCTGAGCTACATCACCATTTAAACCGAGCCGCGCATTATAGGGTTTTAGCGACTTGATGTCAAAGT
>WBZT01000106.1_pt1 | contig 71420 bp, 57 predicted proteins | sample 5204241 | NCBI WGS metagenome assembly WBZT01 (sample SAMN12344358, study PRJNA552823) | activated sludge metagenome | biome: Activated sludge suspended growth; feature: Nitrification reactor; material: Wastewater; isolation source: activated sludge from nitrification reactor of wastewater... | reverse complement strand
TTGAGTCCGCTGCTGTCGAACATCCTGCTGACGGAACTGGATCGGGAACTGGAACGCCGGGGCCACGCCTTCTGCCGCTACGCCGATGACTGCAACATCTACGTCAAAAGCCAACAGGCCGGAGAACGGGTCATGGCGAGCATCACCCGGTTCCTGGCGGACACGCTCAAACTCACGGTCAATGCCGCCAAGAGCGCGGTAGCGCGTCCGTGGACGAGGAAGTTTCTGGGCTATAGTCTGACCTGGCACAAGGCCCCGAAACTGAAGATTGCGCCGACCAGCCTGAAGCGGCTGGACGACAACATCCGCGAAGTGCTCAAGGGTGCGCGAGGGCGCCGCCTGACGACAGTCATCACCCAACTCAACCCGATCCTGCGTGGCTGGATGGCGTATTTCAAGCTGACCGAGACCAAGCAGGCGCTGGAAGTGTTGGATGGCTGGATCAGGCGTAAGCTGCGCTGTATTCTGTGGCGACAGTGGAAACGCCCTTACACGCGTGCCAAGAACTTGATAAAGGCCGGGCTAAAGGAAGAACGCGCGTGGCGGTCAGCGTGCAACCAACGCGGGCCGTGGTGGAACAGTGGCGCCAGCCACATGAACCAGGCCTTCCCGAAGTCTTTCTTTGATCGTTTAGGGCTGGTGTCGCTGCTCGATACGAGGCGACGACTCCAGTGTGTTCAATGAACCGCCGGATGCGGAACCGCACGTCCGGTGGTGTGAGAGGGCGACGGGGGTAACTCCGTCCCCTACTCGATCCGTAGGCGGCCGTTACGCCGGGGCAAAACACTTGTCATTGCTCTTCGTGGGTTTCAGATAGCAACTAAGTTCTGGGAATAAAATACGAATTGCCGGCGCCTTGAGGGATGTCGCCCATGAGTTGACTGACTCATTGATGAAGCTTCGGTAGCATGTCGGATCCGCCTGCTAGCCACGCCTGCAACAGGCGCGATGGCTTTGATGGTCGCCTCTCGGGCGCTATTTTTTTGCAGTTGGGCATCCTGGCGCCGGACATAAATCTAGGACTGGGCTCTGCCAGTCATGCCGAGCAGAGGGCAGCGATCATGACCGGCTACGATCGCCTGCTGGTGGCGGCGACCTCAGCCCCTGTACCAGGGGTAGTGGGTGACGTGAACTTGACCCTGTCCGTTCCGCGGTGACAACCTTCCCCTGCGGTCAATGCCTCTGTCTCGTGAACCTTAGAGCATTGCGGGAAGTGGGTGATATGCGGTAATGAGGTAAGGGTTATGTAGTAGCCCGAGGGGGGCCGGCCTGCTATGTCGTGGCATGCAACAGAGTAAAGTCCAGGATTGGGCTTGTGACCCTGTTCCGGTGATTATTTTGCGCTTATTCTAGTCGCTTGTGCGCTTCTCTACAGCCTGCCGATATGACCGAAAACTTCACCCATCTCACTGCCTCCGACACCCCGCTCGCCATCATCGGGCTTGGTTATGTCGGCCTGCCGCTCGCTGTCGAGTTCGGCAAGCATCGCCCCGTGGTCGGCTTTGACATCAACGCCGAGCGCATCGCGGAACTGCAAGCCGGTCACGACAGCACCCGCGAGGTCGCACTCGCTGCCCTGGCCGCTGCCCAACATCTGTGCATCACCCGTGACCTGGATGCCTTGCGCGCCTGCCGCATCTTTATCGTCACCGTCCCCACTCCGGTGGACGAGTACAAGCGTCCCGACCTTACGCCCCTGCTCAAGGCCTCCGCCAGCGTTGGCCAGGTTCTCAAGCCTGGCGACCTGGTCATCTACGAATCCACCGTGTACCCCGGCTGCACCGAGGACGACTGCGCCCCCGTCCTGGCACGGCACTCGGGCCTGCAATACGCGGGATCAGGGGGCGGGGGGCAGGGTGCGAACAGCGGTGCGACTGCGACTCCGGACACCTTTTTCCTGGGCTACAGCCCCGAACGCATCAACCCCGGTGACCATGACCATCGCCTCACCACCATCAAAAAGGTCACCAGTGGTTCCAGCCCCGAGATCGCCGCTATCGTCGATGCCCTCTACCGCGAAATCATCACCGCTGGCACCCATCCTGCCAGTAGCATCCGCGTCGCCGAGGCCGCCAAGGTCATCGAGAATACCCAGCGCGACCTCAACATCGCCCTCATGAATGAGTTGGCTCTCATCTTTGGCCGCCTTGGCATCGACACCCTGGAGGTTCTGGAGGCCGCCGGCAGCAAGTGGAACTTCCTGCCCTTCCGCCCCGGGTTGGTCGGCGGCCATTGCATCGGGGTCGATCCCTACTACCTGACCCACAAGGCCATCGCCATCGGCTATCACCCCGAGGTCATCCTGGCCGGCCGCCGCATCAATGACCGTATGGGCGCCCATGTCGCCGAGACCGTCGTCAAGCTGATGCTGGGCCATGGCATCGGCGTCTGTAACAGCCGCATTCTGGTCCTGGGCCTCACCTTCAAGGAAAACTGTCCGGACCTGCGCAACACCCGCGTCATCGACATCATTGATGCCCTGCGCGACTTCAGCATTGCCGTGGATTGCTTCGATCCTTGGGTCGATCGCGCCGAGGCCAAGCGCGAATACGGCATCGACTGCCTGCCGGCCCTGCCCAGGCCCGGTGGTTACGAGGCCATCATCCTGGCCGTCGCCCACCGGGATTTCACCGCCATGGGCGCTGAGGCTATCCGCGCCCTGGGTAAGGCTAAGGCCATCCTCTACGACGTCAAGTCCGTCCTGCCGGCGGCCGCCGTCGACGGGCGCCTTTAGCTGGTCCCTGACCCGGGTTGGGTTGCGGGCCTATCAAGTCTCTGGCGCTCACAACCCCCTCAGATCTCTTCCGGGACCATCTTGATGGCGCCGCAGGGGCACTCCGAGACACAGATGCCGCAGCCCTTGCAGTAGTCATAATTGAACCGGAAGCGGTTACCAGGACCGAGCTTGATCACGGCGTTATCGGGACAGACGCCGTAGCAGTTATCGCATTCAAAGCAATTGCCGCAACTCATGCAGCGCCGGGCCTCGAAGAGGGCGTTGCCCTCGTCGAGGTTGCCGACGACCTCGGCGAATCCCGAGGTCCGCCGCACCAGGTCGAGCATGGGGCTGATGGTGCGCGGCGCGTCCGAGTAGTACCAGGTATTCAGCTTATCGAGGTCGGCGATCTCGGCCTTCGGCTTGGGCAGGTATTTCACGCCGCGCAGAAAGGCGTCGATGTTGCGCGCCGCCTTCTTGCCGAGCCCGATGGCGGCGGTGGCGTTGCGTGCCCAGGGGATCATGTCGCCGCCGGCGAAGACGCCGACCGCGCCGGTCATCATGTCGGTGCCGACCTGGACGGCACCATCGGCCACCACCAGACCCGGCAACTGGTCGAAGGCGGAGAAGTCACCGGTCTGGCCGAAGGACTGGACCAGGACGTCCGCCTCCAGGGTCGTGGTCTGGCCGGAACGCAGGATGCTGCGACCCTCGCCGGGGACCATGGTCTCCAGGGTCAGGGTGTGGCCATCGATGGCGATGATCTGGCGCAGGTTGAGGAGCTGGATGCCTTCCTCGAGACCTTCCTTGATCTCGGCGGGGTGGGCGGGCATGAATTCCCGGGCCCGACGGACGATGACGGTGACTGAGATCGCCCCCAAACGGATCGCTGACCGGGCAACGTCGATGGCCGTGTTACCGCCGCCATTGACGACGACGTGACCAAAGAGGGCGACCGGGTCTTCCAGTTCTACCGCCCGCAGGACCGTGATGGCGTCGAGGATTGGCAACTCGCCTTGTTGGGGGATGTCGACCATCTGGCCCCGTTGCAGGCCGACAGCGAGGAAACAGGCTGCGAAGCCGCCGTCCTGCATGGTTTGGGCGACGTCCGTGATCCGGGTGTTGAGGCGGATATCCACGCCCATATCCTTGATGCGCAGGATCTCGGCGTTCAGCTTCTCGCGGGGCATGCGGTATTTGGGGATGCCATAGCGGATCATGCCGCCCGCCTTGGGGCTGGCCTCGAAGACGGTGACGGCATGACCCAGGCGCGCGAGGTGGTAGGCCGCCGAGAGGCCGCTGGGGCCGGCGCCGAGGACCATGACCTTCTTGCCCGTGGGCTTCCCCGGTGCCACCGTCCAGCCGTACTTGAGGGCCTGATCGCCCAGGAAACGCTCGACGGAGTTGATACCGACGGGCAGATCCACCTTGCCGCGGTTGCAGGCGCTTTCACAGGTGTGATAACAGATGCGCCCCATGATCGCCGGGAAGGGATTCTCTTCCATGATCTTGCGCCAGGCTTGCTCGTAGTTGCCTTCCTCGGCGAGATAGAGCCAGCTTTGGATGTTCTCGCCGGCGGGGCACTGGTTGTTGCAGGGCGGCAGGCGGTCGAGATAGACAGGTCGGGCGGTGCGCCAGGAGCCGGTCTTGTTGGCGAGCGAGGAGCCGACATTGAGGGTGATGGCAAAGGGCTTGTTCTTGACAGTACTCATCGGTTCCCCCCTTATGGTTCGAGCAGGCCGAACTTTTTGATGTTGCGGTCGGCCATGGCCTGGATTTTGGCGATGACCTTGGTCGCGGGCGTCTTGCCGAACAGGTGCGCATAGCGCCGCTGGGGCCGCATATATTCCTCCACCGGGATCTGTTTGCGGATTTTGGAGACACTGACCACCTCGCCGTCCTCGGCCTCGAAGACCGGGAAGAGGCCGCATTCCTTGACCATCCGCGCCAGCTTGATGGTCTCGTGCGAGGCGGAACCCCAACCGAGGGGGCAGGGGACGAAGATGTGGATGTACTTGGCCCCGCGTATGCCGATGGCCTTTTTGACCTTGTACTCCAGGTCGCGCAGGTCGGCGACGGTGGCCGTGGCGACGTAGGGGATGCCGTGCGCCATCGCGATCAAGGGGACGTTCTTGCCCTGGCCGAAGACATTGCCCGGCTCTGGGCCGACCGGCATGGTCGTCGCGGTGCGCACCGCCGGCGGTGTCGCCGAGGAGCGCTGCACCCCGGTATTCATATAGGCCTCGTTGTCGTAGCAAATATAGAGGACGTCATCATTGCGCTCGAACATGCCGGACAGGCAACCAAAGCCAATGTCGGTGGTGCCGCCGTCGCCGCCCTGGGCGACGACACGGACATCCGAACGGCCCTTGATGCGCATTGCCGCCGCAATGCCGGTGGCGACGGCGGCGGTATTGCCGAATAGGGAGTGAATCCAGGGGATCTGCCAGGAGGTCTCGGGGTAGGGGGTCGAAAAGACCTCCAGGCAACCCGTGGCGTTGGCGGCAATCAGTTGCCGATCCGAGGCGGCCATGGCCGCATCGATAGCATAGCGTGCGCCGAGGGCCTCACCGCAGCCCTGGCAGGCGCGGTGGCCTGAGTTCAGGGAATTGGTGCGGATCTGGGTGGCCTGGACCGAGCGGTTGTCCTCGTCCAGCAGGCGGTTACCCACGGTGAAGGTGCCGGTCTGGTAAAAACGGACAGGTTGAAATGACATAGGGGTCCCTCTCAGGCGATCTTGGAAGCGACCGTACCGACCTCGCGCAGGATGTTCTCGGCGGTCGGGCCGGAACGGCGCGATTGACGCTCGCGCTCGAGCACGCGGTCAACGACGGCGTGGTCGAGGTCGAGGAAGGTCATGGCCTCGAGCTGGTTGGCCATCCCCTCCTGGAAGACCCGGGCGAGGCTGTCCTTGGTGATGGCGCGGCCGCCGAGACCGGCGATGATGTCCCGGACGGGCTGCCCCGTGCCGTCAAGGGCTAACCGCACATTGGTGGCGACGATGCCGCCCACCCCGATGGCGAAACACTTTTCGACGACCAGCACCCGTTTGGCATCCCGGAGGGCGTAGCGAGTAGCGTCGAGGGGGAAGGGGCGGAAGGTGGTGATGCCGAGTACGCCGATTGGGTGGCCGGCCTCGCGCAGTTCATCGACCGTATCCTTGATGGTGCCGAGCACCGAACCGAGCGCCACGACGATGGTTTCCGCGCCTTCGACCCGGTAGGGGCGAACCAGGCCACCCGCCTCGCGGCCCAGCATGGCCTTGAATTCCGCCGCGACCCGCGGGATCAAATCCAAGGCCCGTAGTTGCTTGAGATGGGCCAGGTAGCGCACCTCGGTGTAGGCCTCCGGGCCGACCATGGCCCCGATCGACAGGGGCGCCGCCGGGTCGAGCACCTGGCGGGGTTCGAAGGGTGGCAGGAAATTGTCCACCTCTTCCTGGGTCGGGACATCGATGCGCTCGTAGGCGTGGGTCAGGATGAAGCCATCCATGCACACCATCACCGGCAGTGAGAGCTCTTCGGCGATCTTAAAGGCCTGAATGTGCAAGTCGAGCGCCTCCTGGTTGGTCTCGGCGAAGAGCTGGAGCCAGCCACAGTCGCGCTGACTCATGGTGTCGCTGTGGTCGTTCCAGATGTTGATGGGTGCGCCGATGGCGCGGTTGGCGACGGTCATGACGATCGGCAGGCCCAGACCGGAGGCGTTAAAGACGGCCTCGACCATGAACAGCAGGCCCTGGGACGCCGTCGCCGTGTAGGTGCGGGCACCTGCGGCGGCGGAACCGATAGCCACGGACATGGCGGCGAATTCGGATTCGACATTGATGAATTCGCTGCGCAGTTCGCCAGACTTCACCATCTCCCCGAGGCCTTCGACGATATGGGTCTGGGGGCTGATAGGATAGGCGCAGATGACCTCGGGCCGGCAGAGGGCGACCGCCTCGGCGACGCCGTGGGAACCTTCGATTTGCTTAAGGGCCATTAGGCGATCTCCCCTGGCGAGCGTTTGTCCTTGACGAACTCAAAAGCGGCGGATGCGGCGGCGATGTTGCCCTCGGCGACCTTGCCGGAGAACTTGTCGCGGATCGCCGAGGCCACCGAGACGAGGCTGATGGCCCCCGAGAGCCCGGCGAAGGCGCCGAGCAGTACGGCGTTGGGCATCGGCCGTCCCAGGTGTTTCATGGCGATTTCCGTCGCTGGGACGCAGGCATGGCGATCGGCGCGCAACTTGGTAGCCACCTCGCCGATGTCCAGGTCCTCGAAGCTCTTGCCCGAGTTGATCAGGACATAGCCGTCGGGCTTGAGGCCCTGAAAGACGTCAACCTGGTGGAGCAGGGTCGGGTCCTGGATGATGATGGCGTCCGGCGCCATGATCGGCTCGCGCAGACGGATTTCCTGGGTATCGATGCGACAGAAGGCGACGACTGGGGCGCCGGTGCGTTCCGAACCGAAGCTGGGGAAGGCCTGGGCGTGCTTGCCTTCGAGAAAGGCGGCGATCGAGAGCATCTCGGCGCCCGTGACGACGCCCTGGCCCCCGCGGCCGTGAATACGGACCTGAAACATGTCTCCCCCTTTAGTTTGGTTGAAGGCGACCCACTGTCGCGGTGGCGCCGCCGGATTGCGTACCGACTCCATGGGTCCATGCGACGGCACTCCCCAGGCAATCGGCTTCCGGCTAAGCATAAGGATACGGGATTTCTGTTACCAGATGGCGACCCCTGGGCAGTCAAGGGGTCAGGGTGCGCCAGGTCGGATGGGCGGCCGCGGTCGCAGTATATCGCCCGTTTTGATGAGTACCAGGGGGGGTACTTCAGCGACCCCGAGTCCCGCGCCGGTGGTAACGGCTGATCAGGGCCTTCTCCCCCTCCACGATCAATAACAGCAGTACGCCGACCCCCAGGATACGCAGCCAGGCGGCCAGGTCGATGGGGGCGGTGTGGAAGAGGATCTGCATCAGGGGCAGGTAGGTATAGCCCAGTTGCAGCAGCAGCAGGAAGGCGATGGCCTGGAGGGCCAGGCGGTTGCCCAGGAAGCCCTCGCGGTTGAGGATGGAGTCATGCAGGCGGCGGCAGTTGAAGAGATAGAACATCTCCGCCACTACCAGGGCATTGACTGCCACGGTCCGCGCCGTGATGACATCAGCGTCATGAGCCTCTTCCCAGAGGAAGAGCCCAAAGGAGGCCAGGGCCATCAGCAGGGTGACGAACAGGATGCGCCAGAGCATGAAGCCATCCACCAGGGGCGTGGCCGGATCGCGAGGCGGGCGCCGCATGATGTTGGCCTCGGGTTTCTCCAGGGCGAAGGCCAGGGAGAGGGTGACAGCGGTCACCATATTGACCCAAAGGATCTGTACCGGGGTGATGGGCAGGACGGAACCCAGGAGCACGGCTACCAACACCATGGCGGCCTGGCCGGCGCTGACGGGTAGCACATAGATGATGGCCTTGCGCAGATTGTCGTAAACGGTGCGGCCTTCCTCCACGGCGGCGGCGATGGTGGCAAAGTTGTCGTCCGCCAGCACCATAGCCGCCGCCTCCTTGGCCGCCTCCGTGCCCTTGTGACCCATGGCCACGCCCACGTCTGCCCGTTTCAGGGCCGGGGCGTCGTTGACCCCGTCGCCGGTCATGGCGACCACCTCGCCATTGGCCTGGAGGGCCTGGACCAGCCTCAACTTGTGTTCGGGACTGGCACGGGAAAAGACATCCGTTTGCGCCACCGCTTGGCGCAGGGCCTCGTCGTCCAGGGCCTCCACCTCGGCCCCGGTGAGGGTACGGCCGTTGCCAATACCCATGCGGGTGCCAATGGCCTGGGCGGTGAAGCCATGATCGCCGGTGATCATCTTGACCCGGATGCCGGCGGCTTGGCAGTTAGCCACGGCACGGATGGCCTCTTCGCGGGGGGGGTCCATGATGCCCGCTAGGCCCAACAGGGTAAGACCGCCCTCCAGGTCGCCGAAGGCCAGGTCTGTCTTGCCGGCGGGCAGGGCAGCGCGGGCCAGGGCCAGGACCCGCTGGCCGGCCTGGCCCAGGGTCTCCATCTGAGCCTGCCACCAGGGGAGATCGAGCGGCTGGTCCTCGCCGGCCTGGTGCTGGTGGGCGCAGCGCAGCAGTACCTCCTCCGGGGCGCCCTTGATGAAGGCAAAGGCGTGGCCTGCCTGGTCATGGTGCAGGGTGGCCATGAAGCGATGCTGGGCCTCGAAGGGGATGACGTCGTGGCGGGGCAGGGCCTCGGCCTCGAAATGGGGGTCCAGTCCCAACTTGTGGCCCAGGGTCAGGAGGGCCCCCTCGGTGGGATCACCCTCCAGGTGCCAGGCTCCCCCAGCCTCCCGCAGGCGCGCCTCGTTGCAGAGGAGGGCGACGCGGCCCAATTCCCCCAGTTCCTGGGTCTCATTTCGGTCCAGTTCCCGGCCTTGAGTCGAGAAGCCGCCCTGGGGCGCGTAACCCGTGCCTTGTACCTCGATAACCTGGCCGGCGATGACCAGGCAGGCCACCGTCATCTCGTTTTTGGTCAGGGTACCGGTCTTGTCCGTACAGATGACGGTGACCGCCCCCAGGGTTTCCACGGCAGGCATGCGGCGCACGATGGCCCGACGGGCCGCCATCCGCTGCACCCCTAGGGCCAGGGTGATGGTCATGATGGCGGGCAGACCCTCGGGGATGGCGGCGACGGCGATACCCACGGCCGCCAGGAACATGGGGGCGGCGCCCTGGCCGTGGACCAGGATGCCAAAAACCAGGGCGAAGCCTGCCAGGGCCAGGATGGCTAGCGTCAACCACTGGCCGAAGACGGCCATCTGTTTGAGGAGGGGGGTCACGACCCCTGCGACTTCCGCCAGCATGCGGCCGATGCGGCCGATTTCGGTGTGGTCGGCGGTGGCAACGACCAGGCCCCGGCCCTGGCCAAAAACCACCAGGGTGCCGGAGTAGGCCATGCAGACCCGGTCGCCGATGGCGGCGTCGGCGTCTACCGGATCCGGCGATTTCTCCACAGGTGCCGATTCGCCCGTGAGGGCCGCCTCCTCAATACGCAGGTTGCGGCTCTCGATCAGGCGCAGGTCGGCCGGGATCTTGTCGCCGGGGGCCAGGAGCACGATGTCACCCGGTACCAGTTCCTCGGCGGAAATTCCGCGCCGGCGCCCCTCCCGGACCACGTTGGCCTGGAGCGAAAGCAGGTTGCGGATAGCGTCCAGGGATTGTTCGGCCTTGCCCTCCTGAATGAAGCCAATCAGGGCGTTGATGAGGACCACGCCCAATATGACGCCCGTATCCACCCATTCCCCCAATAGGGCGGTGACCCCGGCGGCGCCCAGCAGTACATAGATGAGGACATTGTGGATTTGTAGGAGAAAGCGCAGCAGGGGCCCACGCCTCCGGGGGGGCGTGAGGCGATTGGGGCCGAATCGGGCCAGACGTTCCAGGGCCTCGGTCTCCGTCAGGCCCTCCTGTCTCGAGCCCAGTCCCTGAAGGGCCGTGGCGACGTCATGCTGGTGCCAGAGGGGTGAGGGCGTCATGGGAGAACTCCGCGCAGGAACCGGGGATAGGCCATTGAGGTTAGCCGCTTGCCAATGCTTGGATCGGGTGTGGTCTGCCGGGGTTCCCGGCGCGGCGGCTTGGGATCTGCCGGGCAGGAGGAGGTCGCTAGGGACCCAGGTACCTGGCGAGGGCTGGGCTCAGGGTCTCCTTGAGCTGGTCCTCGTCCTGGTGGATGAACAAGACCCGCAGCCCTTCCGCCTCGGCGATGCGCAACCCCTCGGTCTCGCCCAAGCACAAGAGGGCCGTGGACCAGGCGTCGGCCAGGGTCGGGTCCTCGTGCAAGACGGTGGTCGAGAGCAAGCGATGATTGACGGGCATCCCCGTTCGGGGATCGATGATATGGGAATAGGTCTTGCCATCAGCCTCAAAGTAATTACGGTAGGTCCCCGAGGTCATGACGGCGATGCCGGCTTCCTGCTGTAACTCCAGGATGCGTTCGACCTCCCGGATCATGGGTTTTGGCTTCTCGACCGCCACTCGCCAGGCGCTGCCATTGGCCTTGTGTCCTTTGACCTTCATCTCGCCGCCGATCTCGGCGAGGTAGTTGTGGATGCCCCGGTCCTCCAGAATCTGGGCCATGGCGCCGATGGTATAGCCCTGGGCGATGGAATCCAGGGTGAGCCTAAGCTGCGGGTCCCGTTTGCGCAGCCGGCCCTGGGGGGCGTCGATCTCCAGCTTGTCCATGCCGATATGGGTGAGGACGGCCTGGATCTCCGCAGGTGCGGGTACACGCTGGTCATCGTGTGCGAAACCCCAGAGTTCCGAAAGGGGTTGGACCGTTGGATCGTAACAGCCCTCGCTTTTATCATGAATCTGGCGGGCGATGCTTGTCAGCAGAACGATCTCCGGCGAGACGTCTTGCCACTCCGTGGTCTGTTGCAGGTTGAAGCGGGCCAGTTCAGAATCATCGCTCCAGTTGGAAAGTCGTTCGTCTATCCGGCGAAACAGGGCCGCGACGGCCGTCCCGATCTCCTCCGGGGTGGCGGAGGTCCCATCCAGGACCATCTTCAGATGCCAGGTCGTGCCTTGCGTGTCACCGGTCAAGAGGGTTTCGGTCGGCTGTTGGCAGGCGGACAGCAGAAAGAACAAGGCAAACAGAAAAAGGCTAGCACGTTTCATAGGTGGGAGGGTCTCAACCGCGGGCCAGTAAATGAGTGCTTATTCTACGCGGCCCCTGCCATTTGCTGGGGGGGCTGATTTTAGTCTCACGGGGACCCTTTCACCCGTTTGAACCTGTTGCCCTAATGCAGGTCAAGCCCTTCATCTTGAAAGCAGGCTGGCGGAAAGGCGGCCTCGTTATAGCCCAGCAGACCTTGGTAATGCGATAGAAACCATGTCCCGAGAACCCCAACAAAGCAACAGGCCGGCGGTCCCCTCCGACTCCAGGGGCGGGGAATCCTTTGTCTTCCTCGATCGCCTGGGTAAGCGCTGGCCAAGATTCAAGCGCTATAGCTTGTTCCTGGGCGGGTTGGTGGTTCTGGCTTTGATCATTTTCATTCAGACCCTCTTCGTACCCTCCAGCCTCAGCCTGCCGCCAGCGGCGGAACAACTCAAGGCGAGGCTAAGGGCTCAGCCCCTGGCGGGACAAGCCACTCAGGAGCCCTCCAAGCCCCTGTGGCTGAATTTCGCCAAGGATACCAAGGGGCCGGTATTGGCCCCATCGGGGTCCGCCGACAACCCACAACCTGATCACCAGCCGGGCGCGGAGGGAACGGCGGCTGAAATTCACCTGGGATTTTTCGAGGGTTGGGACCCCGCCAGTCTCGCCTCCCTCAAGGCCCATGCCGATCAGTTGACCCACCTGGCTCCCGACTGGCTATCCCTGGAGGATGGCGAGGGTGAAGTCAAGTTGACCCAGTCCGAGGAGGTGCTCGAACTGGCGAAGGAAAAGGGCCTTGCCCTCGTTCCCCTCCTCCGTAATCTAGATGACAAGGATGTCTGGCAGCCTGAGGCGGTGGAGACCCTGTTGAATGGGCCCGTTGCCAACCAGGACCGCCTCGCGGCTAACCTGGTGGCGGCCCTCCAGGAAATCGGGGCGGCGGGCGTCCTCATCGACTGGCAGGATATCGATCCCGCTTACCGGGGCGCCCTGACCACCTTCCTGACCCGGATTGCCACCGCGCTCCATGCCCATAGTTTGGAGTTATGGCTCAGCGTGCCAGCACGGCGCCAGTTGAGTCTCCTGGATTTGGAACCGCTCGTTGCCCATGTCGATCGGTTCGTCGCTAACCTCTATGACGAGAACGCCGAGGTCAACCCACCCGGTCCGGTCGCCTCCCAGACCTTCTTCAACGGCTGGCTCAATACCCTGGTCAAGGGCTACGGCAGCCCCTCCCAATGGGTCATAGGTATCGGTGCCTATGGCTACGATTGGGGAGAGGGCGACGCCGAGGCCACCTCCATCAGTTTCGAGGATGTCATGGCCCGGGCGGGACGCTCGGCTCAGACTGAGTTGGCCTTCGATCCAACCACCCAGAATCCCCACTTCGATTACACAGACCAGGCCACGGCCCATCACATCTGGTTTCTGGACGCGGTCACCTTCCTGAACCAGTTGACGGTTAGTCGGGCCAGCCAGGTCGGCGGCATCGCCATCTCTCGGCTGGGCACCGAGGACCCTGATATCTGGCCAGTCCTGGACCTTGATGCCACCAAGCCCCTCTCTCCGGAAAATCTTGCCCAGCTCGAGACCATTAGCCCTGGCGAGGCCATGGCCCATATCGGCAAGGGCAGCCTTATCGCCATCGATGACCAGCGGGCCGATGGCCTCCGCCGCCTCACCCTGGGCCAGGACGGCCTGGGAGGGATCCTGGCCACTGCCCGCTACGAGAAGTTTCCCGGCTATCTGACCTTGGTGCATGAGGGCGCGGGACCCCTGGACGCGGTTGCCATTACCTTCGACGATGGCCCGGACCCCAAATGGACCCCCGCCCTCCTGGATATCCTCAAGAACGAGGGCGTGCGCGCTACCTTTTTCCTGATCGGCGCCAACATGGAGGAGCACCCCGAACTGGTCGAGCGGATCGTTCGGGAGGGCCACATGATCGGCGTCCATACCTATACCCATCCCAACATCGCCGAGGTTTCGGAGGAGCGGGCCAAACTCGAGTTGAATGCCACCCAGCGGCTGATCGAGTCCATCACCGGGATGTCCACCATCCTCTTCCGGCCACCCTACAATGCCGATACCAACCCCCATTCCACCGAGGAGGTGGTCCCCATTAAAATCGCTCAGAACATGGGCTATCTGACAGTGACCGAGGATATCGACACCGAGGACTGGGACCAGCCTGGGGTGGAGACCATGCTTGAGCGCGTCCGCAAGGGGCGTCAGGATGGCGGCGATATAGTCCTGCTCCACGATGCGGGCGGTGATCGTTCCCAGACAGTCGAGGTTCTGCCGGAGATCATCCACTACCTGAGGGCCCGGGGCGATACCATCCTGCCGCTCCCCGAGATTTTGGGGATTCCGGCGGCGCAACTCATGCCCACCCTGCCGGATACTCAGCAGCCTCTGATTCGCATGATCAGTGAGAGCGGCTTCGCAATCATTCACGTGGTCAGCAACTTCCTCTGGGCCCTGTTGATTCTGGCCACCGTCCTGACGGTCCTCAAGACCCTCACGGTTGCCGGGTTGGCCCTGCGCAACCGCCACAACGAGCGCCTGGCGCGCGCCGCGAGTCACTGGCCGCCCCCGGAGTGCCCGCCCACATCCTGTCCGCCCGTCTCTGTGCTGATGGCGGCCTATAACGAGGCCAAGGTCATCCGCCAAACCCTGAACACCGTGCTCGCCACCGACTATCCCGGGACGCTGGAGGTAGTCGTGGTCGATGATGGCTCCCAGGATGGCACCGGCGATATCGTCGCCGCCATGGCGCTTGACGACCCTCGTGTTCGTCTCATCCGCCAGGTTAACCTTGGCAAGGCCAGGGCCTTGATCCGGGGCCTCCAGGAGGTTCGGCACGGGATCGTCGTCAGCCTGGACGCCGACACCCAGTTCCAACCCGATACCATCACCGAACTGGTACGGCCCTTTGCCGATCCAGAGGTCGGCGCTGTCTCGGGTCGGGCGCGGGTTGGCAACCTCGATACCCTCTTTGCCCGCTTCCAGGGCCTGGAGTATTCCTGCGGCTTCAACCTCGATCGTCGCGCCTACGACCAGTTAAACTGCATCACCGTGGTGCCAGGGGCGGTCAGCGCCTTCCGGCTGGACGCCATACAGGTGGCCGGCGGTATCAGTACCGACACCCTGGCCGAGGATACGGATCTCACCTTGAACCTGCATCGCATGGGCTTCCGCATCCGCTACGCCCCCCAGGCCGTGGCCTGGACCGAGGCCCCCGAGACCCCCCGGACCTTTGCCCGGCAGCGGTTTCGCTGGGCCTTTGGTACGCTGCAATGCCTCTGGAAACACCGGGACCTGCTTTTTGCCCTGCGGCATGGTGCACTGGGCTGGTTCAGTCTGCCCAATGCCTGGTTCTTTAATTTCGTGCTGGTGGCCATCGGGCTGCTGGTGGATCTAATACTGCTCGCGGCCCTCATCCTCAACCCGACTAATCTGTTGCTCTATGTCTATTTCTTCACCTTTATCGCCTCCGATATGCTGCTGGCGGCGGTAGCCTATTGGATCGAGCGCGAACCCCTGCGCCAGGTCTGGCTCATCCTGCCGATGCGGATCATCTACCGCCCGGTATTCAATTACGCCGTCGCCAAGGCTATCTTTAAGGCCCTCAAGGGCGTCTGGGTCGGCTGGGGCAAACTGGATCGCACCGCCACGGTCGCCCGGAGCCTGGCGGAAGAAGGCCGCCCCAGATGAGGCCGAGCTTGTCACCCCTCTCGAGGACTTGGCAGGGGCTGGCCATGGTCCTGCTGATCCTGGCGGCGGTATCGGGTTGTGGCAAGGGGGAGGCGCCGACCGAGAAGCGGATCCCGGCAACGGCCATACCCACGGGCCCGGTGGATCTGATCCTGCCCGATAACGGGGCCTATACCGGCGCCTACGTGGATTTCGGCGAGGGCGAAGGCGATGTCACCTATGATGCCCTGATGGACTTCGAGAAGTTGACCGGCAAGCATCTCGCCCTGGTCGCCTTCGGCAGCTTCTGGGGCGAGCAGCAATTCCCTACCAAGGCCGCCAATATCATTGCCGCCTATGGCGCTGTGCCGCTGATCTTCTGGTCACCCTGGGATCGGCCTTATATGGAAAACCGTGGACCGGACCGCTTCAATGTCCGGGACATAGTCGCGGGCCACTGGGATGCCTACATTGACGAATGGGCCGACGGGGCCAAGGCCTTTGCCAAGCCCCTGCTCGTCACCTGGGGCCTGGAGGCTAACGGGAGCTGGTTCCCCTGGTCCGGGGTCTTCTATGGGGGCGGCGAGATCATCGGCGAAGCCGAGGGGCGTACCCTTTACGCCGGCCCTGAGCTGGTGAAAAAGGCCAACCGCTATGTCATTGACCGCGTCCGGGCCCGGGGTGTCGACAACATCCTCTGGGGTTTTCATGCCAACAATGCCTCCCTGCCCCAGGAGTCCTGGAATATCATGGCCAACTACTATCCCGGCGACGCCTACGTGGATTGGTTGGGCCTGAGTGCCTACGGCAAGCTGAATCGCTCCGACGGTTCGCCTACCTTTAATGAGGTTCTGGAGGATGCCTACCCCGCCTTGCACCAGATCAATCCCGACAAGCCCATGATCCTGGCCGAGTGGGGGGTGGGTGAGTTTATCCCAGGGGACAAGCCGCAATTCATTCGCACCGCCTTCAGTGCCCTCAAGGACTCCTATCGCCTCTTCCGGGCCGCCGTCTTCTGGCATGAGCGCTGGGAGACCCAGGAAGGGACCTACGCCAACCTGCGCGTCAACTCCTCCCCGGCGTCCCTGGCGGCCTATCGCGAGGGCGTGGCGGACCCCTACTGGTTGGACCGCCCCCAGTTCCGGCCCAAGGCGGCCAGCCCCGCGTCTCCAGGCAAGGATGCCAAGCCCTGATGGCGCGGCTGAGTGTTGGAAAGCCTCTTCCTCCACCCCCTGATGCGGCGCGACCGCTACCCTTTACCCTCAGGCGTGCGCAAGCCTCCGTATTCGTCTTTCTGGCAATAGGTTTCCGATGAAGCTTCCCCTTGGTCTCTACGTCCTCTCCCTGGTGGTGGTCACGGCCCTTTGGTGGGGCTTGGGCAGGCCGGAACCGATGCCAACCCTGGGGGGCGAGGCGAGTGGCTTACCGTGCCTCTCCTATGCGCCCTTTCGCGGCACTGAGAGCCCGCTGGTCGGCGACATCCAGATCGAGCCGGCACGAATCGCGGCGGACCTGCGCCAACTGGCGACACGCACCCGCTGCATCCGCACCTATGGGGTCAATCACGGTACCCATCTGGTTCCGGAGCTGGCCAAACAAGCGGGACTGAAGGTGATGTTGGGCATCTGGCTTGCCCCGGAGCGTGACCGGAATCGGCGGCAGATCGATACCGCCATCGACCTGGCGCAACGCTATCCCGATGTCGTGACCGCGGTGGTGGTCGGCAATGAGGTGCTGCTCCGCGGCGAAATGACCCCCGCCGACCTCGCGACCACCATCCGCGAGGTCAAGGCCGCCGTGCCCGTGCCGGTGACCTATGCCGATGTCCCGGAATTCTGGCTGCGTCACCCTGACCTCGCCCGGGACCTGGACTTTGTCACCATCCATCTCCTGCCCTATTGGGAAGACTTCCCCACCCCGGTCGAAGGTGCGGTAGCCCATGCCGAGGCGACCCGTAAGCAGGTCGCGGCCCTGCTGCCCGACAAGGAGATCTTCATCGGTGAGATCGGCTGGCCGAGCGCGGGACGCATGCGGGCGGGGGCCCTGCCTTCGCGGGTCAATCAGGCCCGCTTTCTGCATGAGGTGATGGCGTTGGCCGACCGGGAGCAGTTCGGCGTCAATCTGATCGAGGCCTTTGATCAGCCTTGGAAGCGCCAACGCGAGGGCACGGTCGGCGGCTACTGGGGCCTATTCGATGCCGAGGGGCGCGCCCCCAAATTCGCCTGGGGCCAACCCGTATCCAACCATCCCTTCTGGCCTTGGCAGGCCCTGCTGGGCGCCCTGCTGGTCACCCTTATCTTCCTGGCCGCGGGTGCCTCGGCCAAGCGCGCGAGCAGGGCCACGTCGGCTCCCTGGTTGGGCGTCGCGGCCATCGCCCTGGTGTCGGGCACCGCCATCGGCTGGGCTGTGGAGGCCATGTGGGTAGAAAGTCTCGGTCTGTCGGGTTGGCTCGGTTCCATGGCCTGGGTGGCGGTGGCAGCCCTGGCACCGATCGCCGGCGCCGCTGCCCTGATGGGGCGGCAAAGGGTGCCGCCCCTCTACCGGGTCCTGGGCCCGGTGGCCCACTGGCCCCGGGACCGCCGCGCGGTCGCCGCGGGACTGGCCCTGGCGGCCCTGGTGGTCCTGGCCATCCAGACGGCGCTGATGCTGGTGTTCGACCCGCGCTATGTCGATTTTCCCTCTGTCCAACTCATCGGCGGGCTCATACCCTTCGTGTTGCTGGCGTTGCGCCGGCAACCTGGGACCAGGCCCAGGGCGGAAGTGACCGCCGCCACGCTCCTGGGGCTGGCGGCGGTTTACATCCTGCTCAATGAAGGTGTCGCCAACTGGCAGGCCCTCAGCTTCTGTGGTGCCCTAGCGGTGCTCGCCCTGACCCTGGTGAGCGCGCGGGGCGAGCCAGACTGAGCACCAGTAACCCGACCGCGAACCCGGCCATGCCGCCATTCTGCATCACCAGTCCGAAGCCGGCGGCACCCAGCGCCAGGGCGAACAACAGGACCGACGGCCACAGCAGATGCAGACACGCCGCTACTACCGCCACTGCGCCAAAGACCCCTTGGTTAAAGAGCAGGATGGCGAGATTCATGGTCGCACAGAGCCAGGTATCCAGCCCCTCCTGGCAGGCCAAAAAGACCTGGGTGTTCTGAATGACCATATGGCGCAGATAGTAGGCGTAGAAAACCGAGCCGAACCCGATCGCGATCAGCCAGTTCATCTGGCGGGTGGTGGGTTGAAAGCAGTTAGCCATGGTCGGGCACCTCATGAGGCCTCCTCCTCGATCCACTTCCGCAGTTCCACCGGCTTGGCTTTGGCCCGCATGCGCATATTGACCATCTCCACCCCCAGCGAGAAGGCCATGGCGAAGTAGATATAGCCCTTGGGGATATGCAGGTCGAAGCCTTCACCGACCAGAGCCACGCCGATCAGGACCAGGAAGCTCAAGGCCAGCATCTTGATGGTGGGATGATGGTCCACGAATTCGCCAATGGGCTTGGCCGCGAACATCATGACGCCCACCGCCAGGACGATGGCAATCACCATCACCGGGATTTGATTGGCCATGCCGACGGCGGTGATGACGGAGTCGAGGGAGAAGACGATGTCGATGAGGGCGATTTGCACCACGATGGACAGAAATCCGGCTCCGGCCTTGCCTACCACAGCGGGCTCGCCCTCCTCGGCCCCTTCCAGGGCCTCGTGAATCTCCAGGGTGCTTTTGAAGAGGAGGAAGAGTCCGCCCAGGATCAGGATCAGATCCCGGCCCGAGATTTCCTGCCCCAGGACAATGAGCCAGGGGGCGACCAGCTTCATCATCCAGGCCAGGGACAGCAGCAGGGCGATGCGGGTACCCATGGCCAAGGTCAAACCGATCACCCGTCCCCGCTGGCGCTGGTGCGCCGGCAGCCGGCCCACCAGGATGGTGAGAAAGATGATGTTGTCGATACCGAGCACGATCTCCAGCCCTGTCAGCGTCGCCAGGGCCAGCCAGGCCTCGGGCAGAAATATCCAGTCAAACATTCAAACCCCCTTCTAAATTGAAGGCGAAAAAAGCTTAAGAATTCTTCCCCTCGGCCCAGGTCCCGGGTGACCCGCGTCTCGCTGCGCCCGCCAGGGGCGGAGGTGGACGACAACGCCAGACCCCGGCTCGCGACCCCTGGTCCGGCTGGAATCAGCTGTCAGCTAACGACGGGCCTCTTGGGGGGCATTATGCCTGATGAGGTGTCGTCGCAGGTGATCCGTCGGCCGCTCGGTCACCCTCCCGGATCAAGTGCCGCAATCCTCCAGGCCGTCGGGCCTGGCCCCGGGACCAGACTGGCCTCGGTATCACCGCCGACGGGTACGCCAGCACGTACAGCGCGGGTCTCCAGGCCCTGGGGCTCCCGAAGTAGGATGACGAGGCGGTCATCGAAGTGCACCACCTCTTCCTTCTCGGCCACGGCATCGGTATCCAGCCCGACCTCCAGTACATCATCCGGCCGGGGGGCACGGGGGATATCGACACTGCCCTGGTCGTGGGCGCCAAGGTGACCGTTCAGTACTAGTCATTATCAGGGCAGGCGTGGGAGGCGCGGGCAGTGACCCGCCAGGTTGGGCCTTGGAGGTGGCGATGGGCCCGTCAGGCGCGGTGTGTGGGCCATGGGGTCGCGAGGCTTCTTGGGTGAATGCTCCGGCTGTTCGGGCGGGCCGCTCAGGCGCGCACCACCTGAATGATCCGCCCCTGAGGGCTGGTCATCTCCTGGCTGGCGGTACGCGCCTCGATCGGCGGCTGATCCGCGCGGCGGTCGAAGATCACCAGCCAGCCGGACCCCAGCCCCAACCCGGCCAGATAGTCGTCGAGCTGGACCAGCCCTTGGAGGAGCGGATCGGGGCGACCATCACGCCAGACCTTGAGCTCGATCCCCAGGGTCACCGCGCCGTAACGCAGACAGAGATCCATGCGCCCGGAGCCGATGGCATATTCGCGCTCCAAGGTCCCGTCGCCATTGATCACCCGATGCAGAAAGGCCATCAGCACCAGATGGGGGGCGATCTCGTGATAGGGGGCGCTGCCGAGCAGGGGTTCCCCATGCTGGCGCCAGAAGGCGAGGAAGGCCGCCAGCAGGGCGGCGGGATTCAGGCTGCCGTCGGCCGCGAGCCAGGTTGGGGCGATGCGGGGCAGGGCGTCTTGGGGACCGCTGGCCAGGGCGCGCGGCAGGACTTCGCGGTAGATGGGGTTGGCGACCACTAGTCCGCCGGATCCCTCGCGGCGCAGCAGGCCCAGATCGACCAGATACTGGCGGTCATCCTCCGCGACCTCGCCGGGCGCGGTGCCGGCCAGCATCGGCTCGATGATGCGGCGCACGCGCGGCTCCTGAAGCTTGTGGGCCAACTGATCCAGATGGGTCACTCGCTCGAGGATCATCGCCTCCTTGGCCTGGTCGATGAGCCCCAGGGTGATGGGTTGAGAACGGTCGCGGCCCTCACGCAACTCAAAACAGGCGCGATAGGCCAGGGCATTGACCAGCCAGGGCTGGCCCTGGGTCAGCTCCCAGACCCGGTCCAGGGCCTGGGGGGTGAAGACCTGGCCGGTCTCGGCGGTATGCTCCCGCAGCAGGGTCCGCACCTCGGCGGCACTGAAATCGCCCAGCCGCAGCGACTTGGCCTTGATGTTGAAAGCGCTGCCGCCGGTGATCACCGCGCGTTCGGAGCTGGCATGGATGCGGTAGTCGCGCAGGTCGCGCACCCCGCACAGGATGATCGTCTGTGGAAAGGCCGTCGGGCGCTGGGTGTAGCCGACCCGAAGCTGACGCAGCAGCGAGATCAGGGTGTCGCCAATCAGGGCATCGACCTCGTCCAGCAGCAGCACCAGCGGTTGGGGCGCCTGCTGACACCAGTGGGTCAGAAACACCCCGAGCGCCGAGCCGGGCGGGGTACTGGCCAGGACCGCCTCCGCCTGCCGCGCGGGTTCGCGGTCGCCGAGCCAGACGCCCGCGGCGGCGGCAATGTCCGTAACGATGGTCGCCATGGCCGGATCGATCTGCTCGCGATAGGCCTGCGCACCCTCCAGATTGGCATAGAGGGCCCGATAGCGTCCCTCCCGATTCAGATATTCCATCAGCGCCAGCAGGCAGGAGGTCTTGCCAGTCTGGCGGGGTGCATGGAGCAGGAAGTATTTTTCCTGGTCGATCAGATCAAGCACCTCGTCCAGGTTCCAGCGCGACAGGGGGGGCAGGGTGTAGTGGCGGTCGGGACGGACCGGGCCTTCGGTATTAAAGAAGCGCATGGGGCGGCCTCATTGGCGGCAGGGATACCGGCGAGCATAGCATCCCGGTTGGCCGCGCGCCGCGCCAGCCCGCGAGCAGGGGGTTCTGGTGGGTTTCGAGATCGAGAAGGATTAACCTACTTTCGTTTAGCTATCAGCCGGAAGGAGAAGGTTGCCAGGCTTGTTGGCGCCCTTGCCTTAACGACTGGGTATTCGAACCCTGCTCAACGTCAACAACAAGGGGCAGGGCAGGGGCCTTCAGCCCAGCACATTCATTAAGATCGATTATTGGCCCATCATGAACACTGTCACGAATCCGTCCGCAACGCCGTTGCTATCCCCTTCCCGCCGGGAATTTTTACGATTGGGTGGCCTGGTGCTTATTGCTCCGAGCCTGCTCATTGGCTGCGGGGGGAATAACGGGGGTTCTGGTCGCCTGGGGGATACCTGTGCCCAGGAGGATTCGGAAGCCAGCGGTGACCCAACCGTTTATTTGTCTGACTACGAACCGCCCGCCTATTTCGTCGATGAGGTTCATCTGACCCTGGATCTGGATAAGGGCTTCACCACCGTGACCTCCCTATTGCGGGTTCATCGCAATCCCGATGTCCCGGTCCAGCCATTTATCCTCATGGGTCGCGAGCTGAACACCCTTTTCCTTGCCATCGATGGCCAACCGGTCAGCCTGAGCGGCTGCGACTCGCATAGCACCCGGCTCAGGATCCCGGCCGTCCCGGAGTCATTCCTGGCGGAGATTATTGTGCGGGTTTATCCGGACGCCAACACCAGCCTGGCGGGCCTCTATCGCTCCCAGGATGGCTATTTCTCCCAATGCGAGGCCGAGGATTTTCGGCGCATCACCTGGTTTCCCGATCGCCCCGATGTCATGTCGATCTATACCGTTACGCTCTCGGCGGATGCCGGGACGCTGCCGATACTCCTGTCCAACGGTAATCTGATCGGCAAGGGGACGCTGGCCAATGGCCGGCATTGGACGCGGTGGCATGACCCCTTCAAAAAACCCTGTTACCTCTTTGCGGCGGTCGCCGCCGATCTCGAGGTACTGCGGGATGAATTCGTGACCCAAAGCGGCAGGACCCTGCAACTCGCTGTCTATGTGGAGCCGGGTAAACTGGCTCAATGCGGCCAGGCCATGCTGGCCCTGAAGAAGGCGATGCGGTGGGATGAGGAGCGCTTTGGCCTGGAGTGTGATCTCGATCAGTACGCCATTGTGGCCGTTGGCGATTTCAATATGGGTGCGATGGAAAATAAGGGTCTGAATATCTTCAATACCCGCTACGTTCTGGCCGATGCCAGGACGGCGACGGATACCGATTTCATGAAAATCGATAACGTCGTTGCCCATGAGTATTTCCATAACTGGACTGGCAATCGTGTCACCTGTCGCGATTGGTTCCAGTTATCCCTGAAGGAGGGTTTGACCGTCTTTCGTGATCAGGAATTCAACGCGGATGTGCATGATGCTGCCGTCGCTCGCATTCAAACCGTGCGGGGCCTGCGCGCCCATCAATTCCCGGAGGATGCGGGGCCCATGGCTCATCCCGTGCATCCTTCTTCCTACATCGCCATTGATAATTTCTACACGGCGACCGTGTATGACAAAGGGGCGGAGCTGGTGCGGATGATGCAGACGCTGATTGGCCCGGAGGCCTTTCGCCAGGGCATGGCGGAGTACTTCCGCCGCTATGATGGCCAAGCCGTGACCTGCGAGGATTTCGTTGCCGCCATGAGCGCGGTTTCGGGATTCGACTTCAGCCAATTCATGCACTGGTACGAGCAGGCGGGAACACCGCGGGTGGCCGTAACCGAATACTTTGACGCACAACAGGGCACCTACACCCTGACCATGTCCCAAACGAATCCCCTCGCAAGGGGGGGAACCCCCTACCTGATCCCGATTCGCGTTGCCTTGTTTGCCAGCAATGGGCAGGAATTGCCTGGGACCGCCCAAACCCTGCTGCTTAGTGACAGCACGCAATCCTTCCAGTTTTCGGGATTGTCCGCATTGCCGGTGCCTTCCTTGCTGCGGGATTTTTCGGCTCCGATTATTCTCGATTATGCCTATTCAGCCTCGCAATTGACCCACCTGCTCAATTACGAGAGCGATTCCTTTGCCGCCTGGGAGGCGAGCCAGCGTCTGGCTTCTAGGCTCATCCTGGATGCTACGGCCATGATGGCCAAGGAGCTGCTACCGCAGTGGCCCGACAGCTATTTCGAGGTGGTTCGCCAGTTACTCGGACAGCATACCGAGGGCGGCGCGGCCCTCATCGCCGAGTGTCTGACCTTGCCCAGTGAGGCGACACTCACCGAGGCGCTGGCAGGGGTTGACCCCGAGGTACTGCATAGCGCCAGAACGGCCCTGCTGAGGGAGGTCGCGCGACGGCTCGAGGGTGAATTAGGGCTTACCTATGACCTCCTCGCTCCCCAGGGGCCCTACAACCTGGATGTCCAGGAAATTGGTCGCCGGGCCCTGCGCAATCTCTGCCTCGGTTACCTGCTGGAACTGGAAACCGATGCCGGGTTCCGGCTTGCCGGTCGGCAATTCAGCACCGCCGATAATATGACCAACCAATATGCCGCCTTAGCCGCGCTGGTTGACCATGACTGTCCCGAGCGGATAAGGGCCCTTGAGGACTTCTATGATCAATGGCGTAAGGAGGTTCTGGTTATTGATAAGTGGTTTGCTGTCCAGGCGAACAGCCGCCTCCCCGGCACCTTATCCAGGGTCAAGCAGCTTAGCCAGCACCCGGACTTTGATCCCGAGAATCCTAATCGGGTGTTTGCCCTGCTGGGCACCTTTGGCGCCAATCGGGCACGATTCCACGCCGCGGACGGCGCTGGGTACATCTTTCTGGGCGAATGGATCGCTCGACTCGATGCCATCAATCCCAGCACGGCCGCCTACCTGGCAAAAGCCTTTGAGCCTTGGCGTAAATACGACGTCCAGCGCCAGGCACAATGCCGCTCGGTGCTGGAGGAGCTGCGGGCTAAGCCCGGCCTGTCCCCTAATGTGCTTGAGGTCGTGACGCAGTTACTTAGCTGAGTCGCGCTCTACCAACGGGGGATTTTTTCGCTCATCGCCTCTGGCGATCAGTATTCCCGTTCGTAGGCGATACCGGCGCGGGAGCCGCTGGTAGCGCCGATGTCGGTCTCCAGGCGGAGGCTGGGGGTGATTTCGATGCGCAGGACGCCTTGGGTCTCGCCGGCGCGGGTGCCCTGGCGGGCGCCCAGATAAACCCGCTCGGAGAGTTGGCTGCCCGCCTCGGCGGTGGTGCCCCCGTCCTTGTCGGTGCCGACGCTGAGCTTGTCGAGCCCCAGGGCGGTGCGGGCGCTCTCCAGGAGACCCGGGCCCTTGGGGCCAATGCCGGCCAGGCGCGCGGCGGCGAGTCCCACCTGGGCCGTCTGCCAGGGCGAAAGGCGGGTGCCGGCGACGCCGAAGAGTAGGCGGGACAGGATTTCGTCCTGGGGCAATTCGGGTTCGCCACTCAAGACGATGCTGGGCTTGGTCGCTGTGCCCTTGACCCCCAAGATGGCGGTGCTGCCCGCCGCCGTTACCCGTGCCTCCAGGTCCAGGGTGGGGTCCAGCCCGGCGGCGCCATCCAGGCCGATGCGGCCGCGGGTGAAGCGCAGGGTCTGGCCGATCAGGACGTATTCGCCGCGCACCAGGTTGAAGCCGCCGGTGATGGCGGGCTGGTCCAGGGTGCCGCCCACCAGCAGTTCCCCCCCGAGCTCAGCGTCCACCCCGTGACCACGGATGAAGACATTGCGGGGGGCCTCCAGGCTCAGATCGAAGGCCATCTGGAAGGGTGCGCCGGGTGTCGACTCCCGAGGGGGCGGGGCGGGGCGGGGCTGGCGCGATGCGCCCTCTTCACGCACGGTCAGGGTGGGGACGCTGGATGCCAGGTGTTCGGGCAGTCGGATGTCGATACGGGCGAAGTGGGCCTTGCCCGCCAGGGTCGCCGCGGCGGCGGGGCCCCGCAGGCTGATATCGGCGTCGGTTTTGATGCTCAGCCAGTCGAAGCGAATGGGCTCGGCGCCGCGGGCGGTGAGGCCCAGGTTCAGGGGCAGGCCGGGGGCGAGCAGGCCGATGTCGCCGGTAAGGGCCAGGCTGCCGCTTCCGGCTTGGCCGGCAAGGCCCTCCAGGCGGAGGTGATCGCCATCCAGAATGAGATTGCCGGCGATACGGGTGAGGTTGAGGCCCAGATTCCAGTCGCGGAAGGAGACCCCGGCCAGGTTCAGCCGTCCCCCAAGTTTGGGCGCGCCCGGGGTGCCGGCGATGGTGGCGTCGAGGCTAGCCTGACCGGTCACCTGCCGGCCATCCGCGGTGAGTAGGGGGTCCAGGAGGCCAAGATCTATCCGGCCCTCGGCGCGCAGGGCCAGGGTGCCGGGGGTCAGGGGCAAGGTGCCTCCAATCTGGCCGCGCAGCCTCAGGTTGCCTTTCGGTCCCAGCTGGGCGCTGGCATCCAGGGTGTTGGCGCCGGGCTTGAGGGCCAAGCTGGCTTCCAGCCCGGCGGGGGGCATCCCATAACCGCCTTCCTCAGTCAGTCTCAGGCCGCTGGCCGTGAGGCTCAGGCTGCCCGCCGGGGCGTCCGGTGAGCCCTTGAGCTTGACTTGGGCATCGAGAATTCCTGTGGTGATAGGTCTGCCGGCGAGGGCCGCGACCATTGCCAATGGCAATTTGGTCAGGCTGGCCTCCAGGTCCAGCTCAGGCAAGAGGCGACCCTGGAGGTCGAGGGTACCGGCACCCAGTCCCAGTTTGAGGCGATCCACTGCCAGCCCCTCCTTGAGATCCAGCACCGCCGGGGACAGTAGGCGCAGGGTCTCGCCATTGGCTTGGGTCTCCAACTTGGTGAGGGATAGACGCTTGCCAGAGATGTCGACACCGGCCTCCAACCCCAGGCTAGCGGGACCCAGGGGGCTGGTCAGGTGGGAGCTGGCCACCAGGTCCAGGGCACTCTGTCGGCCCTTGGCGGTCAGGGTCAGGTCGCCCGTTGCCTCGGCGGTCGCGAGGCCATCCACCTGGAGCCGGGCCTCGATCCCGGCTAGGGTCGGGAGATCGGCTATCTGACCATCCAGGCTGACCTGGCCGATGCTGAGGGCACCGGGAAGGCGCAGCCCCTTGCCGATGCCGGTGAGGTCAGCCTGGGTCGCGGTCAGGTTTAAGCGCAGGTCGAGGCTGCCCGCCAGGTCCTGGCCCAGGAGCAGCCCCAGGTCCGCCAGGCTGCTGGTCGCCAGCTTGAGATCGCCTTGGGGCAGGGTGGCGCCGGCGGGCAGTTGCATCTGGCCGCTGGCGGCGATGCCGGCCAGATGGCTGCCGTCGAGGGTGAGGTTCAGGGCGCCATCCGCCGCGCGGTCGGTAGTGAGGCGCAGGGCAAGGGGCTGGCTACCCCAATCGCCATCCATCGTCAGTGCGCCGCTCGGCTCGCTCAGGTTTGCCGCGAGCTGGCCCCTGACCTTGGCGGTACCGAGTTTGGGATGTCGGGCGTCCAGGGTCAGGTTGGCGCTCAGGTCCGTGACCGTAGCAGTGGCCTTGGCGCTGCTGGGGGGTGGCCAGCCCGCGAAGGCACCCTCGGCCTGGAGCCGGCCGGACCAACCGCTGGCCAAGGCAGAGAGGTCGGACAGGTCCAGGGACCATCGCAGGGCGTGAGGCGGACCGGCTTCACAATCGCTGGGTAGGGCCAGGGCGGGGGGGGGCTGGCCCGCGATCTCGGGAGCGCAGCCAGTGGCCAGGGCCTGAAACCGGGCGCCTGTGAGGCGGGCGCTGGCGAGTTGCCAGGTACCCTGGGATTGACCGGCGGTCACGGCCAGCCGGGTCTCGGCACCGAGGAGGCCCAGGGTCGGTCCCGGGGCTCGGGTCAAATGCACCTCGCCGCTGGCGTCTAGCCGAGGTTGGTGGCCGGCGGCGTCGCTGAGGGCGAAATGGGCGACGAACTGAGCCTTGCCGGCCAGGTCCTGTCGGGTGATGGTGGCTAAGGTGGTGAGATCGGCCAGGGTGAGGGTCGCCTGTCCCGACAGCTCTCCCAGCTTACCCTGGGCCGAGAATTGGGCGATGGGGTGATCGAGGTCGAGGTGGAAGGGTTGCCCCGGTTCCCGGGGAGCGAACTCGGCGGTCAAGCGCAAGGGTTGCTCCGCAAATTCGGGCGGGGCCTCCGGGATGCGGGCCCCCTGGGCCAGGCCCGTCAGTTTCAGGCTCTGGGCATCCCCCGCCAGGTGGGCCGTCAAGCGGGACAGCCCTGAGGTGCCATAGGCCAGCCCGGTCGCGTCCAGCTGGGCCTGGCCCTGGGGCGCAGTCCAGGGGCCGCTGAGATCAGCGTCCAAGTGGATGCCCTGCCAGGCCATGGTGGCGCCATCCGGGAGCGCCAGGGACAGGGCCGGGAGTTCGGCCTGCAGCTTGAGGTGGGTGGCGGCCTGGGTCTTCAGGTCAAGCAGGCCATCGGTATTGACCTGGAGGGGGTCTGCGGCCAACTCGGCCTTGAGGGCGAGAGCCGTCAGAGGGCCCCTGCCCTTGGCCTCCAGCCGCCAGCGATCCACCTCGGGTGGAAGCTGCACCCCCTGATTGTGGAGGAGGGCGCTGATCAGGCCCTCGGGGTCTTCATGGATCTTGAGGTCGAAGCGGAGGTCCTCGGGGCTGGCCGCGAGGGTCAGTTGGTAGTCGTCCGCGCGGCCAGGCGTCTGGATGGAGACTAGGGCCTCAAAGTTGTCGAGACGGGTCAGGGTCCCCTGGCCCGCGATGCGCACGGGGGGGGCCGCCGGTGCCAGTTGTCCCAGGGTCACGTGCTGGACGGCGAGGTAGCGCAGTGCCAGGGGGGGCGGTTGGAAGGGTGGGGAGGTCTCTTCGCTATCCGCGTAATTAGGGAGGCGCTCCAGGGCCAGGTTGGCGGCCGTCAGGGCCTCGACCTGGATCTGGCCTCGCCACAGAGGCCAGGGATTCAGGTCCAGGGCCACCTTTTCGATGACGAGCCAGATCCCATCGGCATCGCTGATCTCCAGGCGGGCCAGGCGCGGGGCGAGGGGCAGGTGGCCTGTCAGACCCTCGATCTGGACCAGGCCGCCGCTCAGAGGGCCGATGTGGCGGGCAATGAAGTCTTGACCCGGACCGGTGTTGGCGGCCAGCAACAGGGTGGCGACCAGGATGATAGGCAGGCCCGTCAGGACCAGGAAGATGCGGAATAGGCGGCGCATCGTCAGTAGGCCTGGCCGATGCCGATGTAAACCTGGACCGCAGGATCCCCCGCGTCATTGTTCAGGGGGGTGGCGACATCCAGCCGCACGGGCCCAATGGGGGTGTGATATCGGACCCCGGCGCCGACACCGACGGACCAGCCACCGGTGCCGGGGAAATTCAGGTCCGAGATGGCGCCGGTATCGACGAAGAGGGCGCTACCCCAGTTTCCCCACAGGCGCTGACGTAGCTCCACGCTGGTTTCCAACAGGTTACTCCCGCCTAGGGGTTGGCCCGATAGGGTTTGGGGACCTATGGATTGGAAAGGGTAACCGCGTACCGAGCCGCCACCACCGGCGTAGAAACGCCAGTCCGGCGGCACCTGCTCTGCCGAGGCGCCAAAGATGCGCCCAATGGATAGGCGGCCAGCGAGGATGGTCTGTCCCGATGTCCCCTGGGCGCTGGTGAGGCGCGTCAGATCCAGGTAGGCGGTGCCGGTGACGCGCAGGTGGAAAAAATTGCTGGCGTCGCCACTCAGAACCTTGGTCGGGGCTACCCGCGCGTCCAGGCGTGCGCCCTCGCGGGGATCGAGGAGATCGCCAGCACCATTATATTTTAAGGTCAGGGGCAGAAAGGCCAGGTGGTAGTCGCGGGTGATGTCGTCCTGGGTGATCCGGGAACGCTCAAAGCCGACGCCCAGGCCGAGGCTGAGATTTTCGCTGAAACGCCGTTGCAGGGATAAGCCGGAGGAGACGGCATCCCGATCGTAGGCGTCCAGGAATTCCCGGACGGCGGCCAGGTCCAGGTTCAGGTCGTCGTTGCGGCGCCAGACGTCTGGTTTGACAAAGGCGGCGCTGACGAGGTAGCTCGGTTCGCTGGTGTAGGCCGCTCCGAGGGTGCCGATATCGGCGCGCAGGGTCAGGCGCTCGGCGCGGCCAAAGAGGTTGCGATGGGTCCAGGAGGTCGAGACGCTGCCGCCTTCGTCGGTTGAATAGGCCCCGGCGAAGCGCAGCACCCGCGGGGGGCGTTCCGAGACTTCCAGAGTTATGGGCAGTTGTCCGGAGGCATCGGGTTCCGCACCGGGGATGAGGCGGGCGCTGGACAGTACGCCGCTGTCCGTGAGCTCCCGCCGGGCTCGCTCCAGACGGCTGGGGCTATAGATCTCGCCCGGTTCCAGGCCCAGGCGGCGCTGCACATAGTCCTCCTTCAGTCGATCCAGACCGCGGATGGTGACAGTGCCGATGGCGAGGCGCGGGCCGGGGCTGGCGGTGTAGGTGACGTTCATGGTCCGGGTGGCGTGGAGGACCAGGACCTCCGGCGCGGGGATGGCGGCCAGGGCATAACCCTCCTCGCGCAGGGCGGCTAGTACGGCCTGACCGGCAGCGAGTACCGTCGCGGCTAAGGCGGGCTGGCCGGGTTCGAGGGTAAAGGCGGCGCGCGCCTTGGCGGGTATCTCGCCGTCGAGGCGGACCTCGCCCAAGTGGTAGAGGGGGCCGAGATCAATCGATACCTCGACGGGTATGGGTGATGTTCCGGAGCTGGACTCAAGACGGGCCACCAGATCGGGTTCGTCGAGGTGCAGGCCGTTGAGGCGGATGTCGACGTAGGCGTCGTAATAACCGAAGCTGCGGACCACGTCGTCAAGGCGCGGCAGATCATTACTGGCGCGGGAAACCAGGGCGAAGGCCCCGGCCTGGGCCTCCTCGCGCAGTGAGGCCAGGAGGGAGGCATCCAGCAGGGCCTGATCCATGGCCGGATTGCCGGTCGGCTTGAGAGTCAGGTCGTAGGGGATAACGTCCGCGGCGGGGACCGCAGCGGCGCAGATCAGCAGCAGGCCAATGAGCCAGGTACGCGGGCCCTGTCGGGTGGGGGATTGGGGATTTCCGCGACCCGGGATACTCCCAGGTGCCTGGGAAGCGGGGGGTATGGGGGTGGTTAGGTCAGGGCGGAGGCGATCAAGCATTTCTTGGGGATTTCTCGGGCTAAATCTTTCCGCCGTCTGCAACTACCGATTGGGTTAGCACTTGTTGCAACGGGGCCTGAGGGCGATGATACCCCAAGAGGCGTGAAAAATATCGCGCTTCACTTGAAGGTCTCGGGCTAACCCGCCCGACTTCGGTAACAACCCAGCACGAGAGAATGAGGAAGACAGCATGTCGAGAAAGCACCCTATTCTGGCGGTGACCGGTTCCTCTGGCGCCGGCACCAGCACCGTAAAAAACGCCTTAGAGCACATCTTCAGGCGCGTCGGCGCACGCGCTGCCTTCATCGAAGGCGACAGTTTCCATCGTTTCAATCGCAAGGAGATGCGGGCGGAACTGAAGCAGGCCATGAAGGATGGCCGCCATCTGAGCCATTTCGGACCTGAGGGTAACCTCTTCGACAAGCAGTTGGAATTATTCCAATCCTACGGGCGTTCGGGTGCGGGTGAGCGTCGCCACTATGTCCATGACGAGGAGGAATCCAGTCTTTACGGCGCGGAGCCGGGCACCTTCACCGAGTGGGAGCCCATACCGCCGGACACGGACCTGCTCTTCTACGAGGGGCTGCATGGCGGCGTGGTCGCCGGGGATATCGACCTCTCCAAGGAGGTGGATCTGCTCATTGGTGTGTGCCCGACCATTAACCTGGAATGGGTGCAGAAGATCAACCGTGACATGGCCGAACGCGGCTACCAGCCCCAGGATGTCATGGACACCATTCATCGCCGCATGTACGACTACATGCATTACATCCTGCCCCAGTTTTCTCAGACGCACATCAACTTCCAGCGCATCCCCCTCACCGATACCTCCAATCCCTTCTGCGTGACCAACATCCCGACGGCGGATCAGAGCCTGGTGCTCATCCATTTCCTCAAAGACAAGCCGGACGTGGAGTACAAACTGCGGCTCAAGGGCCTGATCGAGGGGGCCATGATCACCGGCTTCAACACCCTGGTGATCCCCGGTGGCAAGATGATGTATACCATGGAGTTGATCCTGACCGAGCGCATCATGGCCTTGATGAAGCGTCGGGGTCACCTGGATAAATTCGAGTAACCCTGGCGGGGCGGGTTGCCGTCAACCCGCCCCACTCCGGCCGGACCGGGTCGTTAGTCGTCGTAGTGCTCGGCCCCGCGGCGGATTTTGCGGACGGATTTCTCCAGGTCATCGGCCACCTTTTCCACCGCCGAGAGGACGGAATTGGTGATGGCGGAATTGATCAAGATGGCGAGTTGGTCGAAGTCTTCATCGGTGAGAACTTTCTTGGCATCCTCGTCGATGACTTCCTTGAAGCCCTTGATTACCTGCTTGGCGTGTTTCTCGTAGCGTGTTGACATGGCGTTATGGCGTCTCCGGATGATTTTAGAGCGAAGCGGGACTCAGTTGTTCTATCTGAGGGGAGACCACGATCTCGGGATCGGGCGGGCAGGCTACGGCCGAGTTGCGATTCGGGTAGGGGCTCTTGGTGAGCAGGAAGCGCATCACGTTGATACGGGCCCGGTTCTTGTCGTCGGACTTGATCACGGTCCAGGGGGCGTCCGCCGTATGGGTGTAGAAGTACATGTTCTCCTTGGCACTGGTGTATTCGTCCCAGAGGTCCAGGGAGGCCAGGTCCATGGGACTGAGCTTCCACTGCTTGAGGGGGTCATGCTCCCGTGACTTGAAGCGCCGCAACTGCTCCTTGCGGGTCACCGAGAACCAGAGTTTATAGAGGCGAATGCCACTGCGGACCAGCATCCGTTCCAGTTCCGGCGTCTGGCGCATGAATTCGAGATACTCGGCCGGGGTGCAGAAACCCATGACCCGTTCCACGCCGGCACGGTTGTACCAGGAGCGGTCAAAGAGCACGATCTCGCCCCCGGCGGGCAGATACTCCAGGTAGCGCTGGTAGTACCACTGGGTGCGCTCGCGCTCGCTGGGCTTCTCCAGGGCGACCACGCGGGCGCCCCGGGGGTTGAGGTGCTCCATGACGCGCTTGATGGTGCCGCCCTTGCCGGCGGCATCGCGGCCCTCAAAAAAGACCATGACGCGTTCGCCGCTCTCCTTGACCCAGTTCTGCCACTTGATCAACTCGATCTGGAGGTCGAATTTCAATGCCTCGTATTCCGCCGTCGGCATTTTCTTTTTGTAGGGATAGTAGGCCTCGGCTTCCTTCTTGAGCTGCTTCTCATCCACCTGGATGTTAACCAGAATATTAGCCGGCTTTTCTTTCTTGGTGTCCTTCTCATCCTTTTCAGTTTTTTCGCCCTTTTTGGTCTCGGCTTCCTTCGGGTGCGGTCCCTTCGTTAGGGCGGCCTTGGCCGCTGGTTCCAGGTTCGCGCCTTCCGCGGCGTTGGCCTTGGCCGCAACGGGTGTCGGAGTACTGGCGGCGGCGGGCTTCGCTGCGGGCGCCGGGGACGTTTCGGTGGTCGGCTGGACCTCGTATTCAGACATAATCTGCCTCCGCGTGCATGTCGTGCATGGATCGATTCGATTTCGATGGGGGTCTCTAGAGAATTCCTGATGGCCCGCGCGCATGGCTCAGGCTAAGTCACGGAATCGTAATAGTAGAGCATCTAACTCGTAAGGCCAGCAAAAATTCGGGCAAAGCGTCGTCAATTGCGGCGAAATTCTTCGAAAAGGTCCAGGCGTGGCCTTTGGGAGCCAACTGATAGGCGGGTGCCGTCTGGTTCTAAGCGGTTGGCGCCGGGGTGGGCGTTACAAAATTACCTGGGTTGGATTGACAGGCGGGTGCGGCTTGGAGAGAATGCGGGGTCTTAAATTTCGTCCCGCGAGTCTCATCAGGATTTCAGGAGATACCAGTTGGCCAACTCCCCCCAAGCCCTCAAGCGCGCCCGTCAGGCCGAGCAGCGCCGCCAGCACAATGCCTCTCGCCGTAGCACCATGCGTACCTACGTCAAGAACACGCTCAAGGCCATCGCGGCGGGTGACAAGGAGGCTGCCATGGCGGCCTATCAGCTCGCGGTACCCTTCCTGGACCGGGCCGCTGGCACGGGTCTGATTCACGCCAATAAGGCCGCTCGTCACAAAAGCCGCATCAATGCCCGCATCAAAGCGATGGCCTGAGGATTTCCCTGGATCCCGCTGTCATCCATCCCGGGTGACGCCTCCCAAAACCGGCCTCGGGTCGGTTTTTTATTAGGGGCTGTCGGCCAGGTTCGTAACGGGCGGACGCGCCATGAATCCCGATAATTTTTTTGCCGTCCCGCCCAGCCCCCTCTCCGGGGAGTCCTGCAATGACCTCTGGTGTCAGGGTAACTTGCGTGTCGAACGCATCAGTAGCGTAACCCCGAATCCCGAGCTCTATGACCAGGAACAGGATGAATGGGTGATGTTGGTGGAGGGCAGGGCGGTACTTGAGGTGGCCGGAAAGCGGGTCAACCTGACCCCAGGTGATTATCTGGTCATTCCCGCCCATACCCCGCACCGAGTCTTGGAGACGCATCCCGAACCCCGCTGTCTTTGGCTGGCGGTCCATTGCTACCCAGCCACCCCATCCGGTCCGCAGGCCTAGAATATGACCACTCTACCGGATGCCGCCATCGTTAAGGGATATCTGCTGGGGCTTCAGGACCGGTTGACCCAGGCCCTGCATCAGGAGGATGGCGGCACTGGTTTCATCGAGGAGGCCTGGCAGAGACCGGGCGGGGGTGGCGGCCGCACCCGGGTTATCCAGGGGGGGGATCTTTTCGAGCAGGGCGGTATCAATTTCTCCCATGTCTTCGGGGCCAATCTGCCGGAATCGGCGACGGTGCGGCGTCCTGAGCTGGCGAACAGGGCCTTTCAGGCCATGGGCGTATCCCTGGTCATGCACCCCCACAACCCCTATGTGCCTACCTCCCATCTCAACGTGCGCTTCTTTATGGCCGAGAAGCCGGGTGTCGAGCCGGTCTGGTGGTTTGGCGGTGGTTTTGACCTGACGCCCTACTACGGCTTCGAGGAAGACGCCATCCATTGGCATCGGGTTGCCCAGGCGGCTTGCCTGCCCTTTGGGGCCGAGATCCATCCGCGCCTGAAGCGCCAGTGTGATGAGTATTTCTTCCTCAAGCACCGCGCAGAGCCGCGGGGTATCGGTGGCCTGTTTTTCGACGATCTCGATGAATGGGGTTTTACCCGCAGCTTTGCCTTCCTACAAAGTGTCGGGGACCACTATCTGCAGGCCTATCTGCCGATCGTACAGCGGCGTAAGGGTCTGACCTGGGGTAAGCGGGAGCGGGACTTCCAGAAATACCGCCGGGGTCGCTATGTGGAATTCAACCTGGTCTATGACCGGGGCACCCTGTTCGGGCTGCAATCTGGCGGTCGGACCGAATCCATCCTCATGTCCTTGCCCCCGGAGGTGAGTTGGCGCTATGGCTGGCAGCCTGAGCCGGGGTCCCCCGAGGCGGCGCTTTACGAGCGCTTTCTGGTGGCGCGGGACTGGCTGGCCGAGGACTCCTGACGATGATCCAGGGTGGATACCCCGAGGGCTCGGCGGTAGTGATCCGGCGGTGTTATGGATTTAATAGTCTGTTGATATTTGAGAATTTATTATAACGATCCTGGGATCAGGCCCAAGCTTCCAGAAATGCCGCGTCCAAATGTTCCCGCAGCCAGTCACGAATTTGGGGCGTTGGGCGCGAGCCGCTGAAGCGGCCCCTCTCTTCACCGCCCTGGAAGAGGATTACGGTGGGAAAGCCTCGGAGTCGGTAATGGCCCGCCAGCTTCATGTTGTCGCCCTCGTCCACCTCTACCTTCGCCAGACGGATGGCTCCATGGTAGGCGTCCACTGCTCGTTCCAGATGGGGTGCCAGGGCGTGGCAGGGCGAGCACCAGTCCGCCCAGAAGTCCACCAGGATCGGCTGCCCCCGTGAGGCTGCTATCACCTGTTCCTGGAAGTTGTGGTGATCAACGGCGAAGGTGTTGGGGTGCGGTGGGCTGTGCTTGTTCATAGTTGCGACTTTTTCGAAATACAGGATATCTTCCAAACCGGGGCTGGAACTGGCTGAGTCTAAGGGTCAAGGGTAGGATATTTTCCCAAGACTGGCGAGCAGCAAGATTCTGGCGACGGACCCCTTCTTTACCCTTGCCGTTTTGTAACATCTGCGACTCCCTGCCATAAGGACCCGCCCATGACCTCTCATGACCCTCTTTACCCTGGTTTTCCCTCCCTGCGTCCGCGCCGCATGCGCCGCGATGCCTTCTCCCGCCGGCTGATGCGCGAGACGCGACTGGGGCCGGAAGACCTGATTTACCCCGTCTTCATCCTGGAAGGCGAGGGGCGACGCGAACAGGTGGCCTCCATGCCTGGGGTGGAGCGCAAGAGCATCGACCTGCTGCTGGCGGAGGCCCGTGAGGTGATGGAACTTGGCATCCCGGCCATCGCCCTCTTTCCCGTGACCCCACCCGAGGCCAAGTCTGAGGACGCCCAAGAGGCCTACAATCCCCATGGCCTCGCCCAACGGGCGGTGCGCGCCCTCAAGCAGGCCTTGCCTGGGCTGGCCGTCATCACCGACGTCGCCCTCGACCCCTTCACCACCCATGGCCAGGACGGGCTCATCGACGCCAGCGGCTATGTGCTCAACGACGAGACGGTGGCAGTCCTGGTCAAGCAGGCCCTGTCCCACGCCGCAGCCGGAGCCGACATCGTCGCGCCCTCGGACATGATGGATGGGCGCGTGGGTGCCATTCGCGCCGCCCTGGAAGGGGCGGGTTATATCCATACCCGTATCCTGGCCTATTCCGCCAAATACGCCTCCAGCTTCTACGGTCCCTTCCGGGACGCCGTGGGCTCGGCGGCCAACCTGGCTGGTGGCGACAAATACAGCTACCAGATGGATCCGGCCAACACGGACGAGGCCCTGCGGGAGGTCGCCCTCGATCTCCAGGAGGGCGCCGACATGGTCATGGTCAAGCCGGCCCTGCCTTACCTGGATATCGTGCGGCGGGTCAAGGATCGGTTTGGGGTGCCCACCATGGCCTACCAGGTCAGCGGCGAATACGCCATGCTCAAGGCGGCGGCCCAAAACGGCTGGCTCGACGAGCGAGCGGTGGTCCTGGAGTCCCTGCTGTCGATCCGCCGCGCCGGGGCGGATGCCATCCTCACCTATTACGCCAAGGATGCCGCCCGCTGGCTGCAGGGCTGAGATATGACCGACCGCTATGCCGTCATCGGTAACCCCATTGCTCACAGCAAGTCGCCGCTGATCCATGCCGCCTTTGCCCAGGCAACGGGCCAGGATCTCGCATATGGCCGCATCCTGGGCGACCTGGCGAACTTTTCAGGCGAGGTACGGCGTTTTCTGGACAGCGGTGGCAGGGGGCTCAACGTCACTGTGCCTTTTAAGGAACAGGCCTGGGAGCTGGCTGATGAGCTCAGCCCCCGGGCGACCATCGCTGGGGCCGTCAACACCCTGATCCGGCAGCCTGACGATCGGTTGCGCGGGGACAACACCGATGGGGTCGGCCTGGTCCGTGACCTGGGCAGCAACCATGGCTTTGGCTTTCCCGGCCGGCGGGTGCTCCTGATCGGGGCCGGCGGGGCGGCCAAGGGTCTGCTGGAGCCCCTGCTGGAGACCGGAATCGCGGAGCTGGTGATCGCCAACCGCACCACAGGGCGGGCCTTGGCCCTGGCCACCCTTGGGGAGACGCTGCGCGCCGAGCAAGGCTGGGAATGGGGGAAGGTCCGGGGTGGCGGCCTGCATGAGCTCGAAGGTGACGGTTTCGACCTCATCGTCAACGCCACCTCCGCCGGCCTGGGCGGTTCCGTGCCAGAGATGCCCGAGGGCTGCCTTGCCCCCGGGGGCTGGACCTACGACCTGCTCTATGGCGACCAGGTCACCCCCTTTTGCCGCTGGGGCCAGGACCACGGCGCCGCCCGGGTTCTGGACGGATTGGGGATGCTGGTGGAACAGGCCGCCGAATCCTTCTGGCTTTGGCGCGCCGTGAGGCCTGATACGGCCCCCGTCATTGCTGGCCTACGTGATGGCACTCTTAGGCTCCCAACGACCCGATGAAGCCGGCGTTCGCCGGTCGCGCGCCTGGGTTGCCCCTTCCCTAAGTGACCATTCAGGATAAAGCCACTCAAGCTCGGCGACCATCAGGACCGCCTTGACGGGTTAGCATGCTGAAGAGGCGCGGCCTTTTCTGAATTCATACCCTGAGCCTGACCGACGGCGCTCAACCTGCCTGCCGCCGCAGCCATTCCAGCAGCCCGGGCTCGGCCTCCCAGACATCGAGCATGGACTCGCGATAGAACCAGGCCGTCTCGTCGCTGCCAGGGCTAGGTCCTGGCACCGGCGCGCGAGGGCGCGCGACCCGTTTCTGGGTCAGGTAGCGGGGGATGAGGGGCAGATGGCTCTGGGCGCGGCGCAAGGCTTGCTGGGCTTGCCGGGATGAGCCCTGGCGATAGAGGGCCAAAACCTCGCCATAGGCTAGGTCCACCAGGCGGTCGTCGGGAAAGCGCCGGGCCAAGGCCAGGGCCTGTAAGTCCTCGCCTTGACGGAGGTAATGATTCATGAGATCGGCCCGGATACCGTGATGGTCGCGGGGATTAAGGCGCATCAGCCGGTGCAGGATGGCGAGGGCGGCCTCGTCCCGACCGGCTTCGGTATGGGCGAGGTAGAGACGGAAGAGGAGGCGCAGCGCCGGTCGGTTGTCCCCCAGGTCCCAGGGCAGGGTTCTGGGGTCGTCTTCCGGCAGCACCCGGACTAGGATCGACTGGGCACGCTCCAGTAGGGGGGATAATAGCGAGCGGGAAATCCAGGGTAGGGCGCTGTCGGGGTGGATATAGATGGCGGTGACCAGGTCGTCCAGGATATCGAGACTGTTTGCCGCCTCAGGGTGGCGGTCGAGAAAGTCCAGCCAGCTTAGTTCCTCCCGTTCCTCCTCCCAGGGGTTGGTGGCAGTGGCGATCGGTAAGAGTTGTGGGCCGATGGGTTTGGGGGCCGGAAAGAGGGCGTGCCACTGCGTCTCCAGCGCCGCCAGGTCGGGGGGCGTAAGCAGACGACTCTGGCGCCAGGGATCGGGGGCGGGCTGGGGATGGCCCACCAAGTCCTGCTCCAGGAAGGGATCTGCGGCCTGACATCCGGATGCCTGGTTCTCCAGGACCGCCTGCTCCAGGTGATAAACCGGGGGTGGGTGTTGGCCGCAAGCTCTGGCCCAGTCGCGCAGGTCCATGAGGCGGGGGTCGATGAGGGCCGACTGGCTGGTCATGAGGGCATCCTGGGGGTCACGACCGGCCTGCTCCAGGAAATCGAAAATTCCGGCGTCCTCCTCCCCAGAACGGCGCAGCTTGTGGCGCCAGAAGAGGGCGCGATCCCGCGCCAGGCCGTCCTCATGCTGGGTCGCCAGCAGGGCGATCTCCAGGAGGGCAGTGCCAGGATTATCGGGGGCTTCGCGTTGAGTCTGGGAAAAGGCTTGTTGCGCCTCGGCGAAGGCGCCTTCGTCGATATGGATGGTGCAGAGGCGCTGCCAAGCAGCGGCGCGCAAACCGCGACAGGGGTGTTCCCTCATGCGATTCAGAAAGGCGCGTTTCTTCTTCCAGTGATCGCGGCGGTCATAGGCATCGCAGAGGGTATTGAGGGCGTGCTCGCAACGCTCATCCAGCTTGGCGCCGGCAGGCCCGTCAAAAAGGGGTTCGAGCAGGGCGATGGCGCGCCCGGGCCGGTCTTCCATCAGCCAGCGTTCCGCCGCCAGCCCGAGCAGGTGGGGCGGCACCTGGCCAGAAGCCAGGGCCTTCCTGAACCGGGTCTCGTCCAGTTCCCCCAGCAGGAGTTCCCAGAGCAGGTCTGGCGGCATCTCCGGGGCGTCCCGGATAGCGCCGCAGCAATGACCGTAGGGAGTCCGGGAGCCGCAGGGGCACGGCATGGCGTCATCCGGCGCGTTGAGTGGCTGGGGAAGAAAGCCCTGTTCTGGCAGGGGGGTGGCGTTCCAGATGGCGCGAGCGAGCAGAAAGGCGAGCCGGCGACCCTCGCCGGGGTCCAGTTCGGGCTGTTCACGAGTAAGAATGGGCGTCAGTTCGTCCTGGGCCCAGCGCAGGAAGCGCACCGGATGATCGTCCTCCAGTATCCGCTCGAGACATAGGAGCAGAATCTGCTCGAAAGGGCCCTCGTCCTCGGAGGGAGGCTGATCTGGCGGTCCTGGGCGGAACATGGCGAACTCCCTGACGGGGGCGGTTAGGAAGATCATTTTAACGCGACGCCAGGGACTATGATCGAACTCAGATGGCAAAAGGTGGATAGGCCAAGGCCCGGCCATCCTCCTGCTTAATTCCTGTCTGGCTTGCCAGATTGACCACTTTGGCCCTGATCTGCTATACAATCGCAAGTTTCCGCCGGGCAGTGGTCCGTTCGGGCGGCCGCGACGGGTTTCTCCAACTAGAAACGGGCAATTGACATGAAGAAGACATGGCTGACCACGGTCACCGTCGCGGCGGTATTCCTATCCAACAGTGTTCAGGCGGCTGGCGACGCGAAGGCGGGAGAGGCTAAGACCGCCGTCTGCATCGCCTGCCATGGCCCTGCTGGCAATAGCCTAGTGCCGACCTGGCCCAAACTGGCTGGACAGCATCCTGAATACATCTACAAGCAGCTCATGGACTTTAAGGCCACTGCCCGCACCAATGAGACCATGAGTCCGCAGGTCCTGACCCTCAATGAGCAGGATTTTGCAGATCTGGCAGCCTATTATTCGTCTCAGACTCAGATTGCCGGTACTCCGGACCCAACCTCGGCCGAATTGGGTAGGCGTATCTACCGTGGAGGTAACGCTGAGACGGGGGTGCCCGCCTGTAGCGGTTGTCATGGCCCGGCTGGCGCTGGCTTGGGCCTCGCCAAATTCCCGCGCCTGTCAGGACAGCACGCGACCTATGTCGAATCCACCCTCAAGCTGTTCCGCGCCGGTAACCGCGCCAATGACCCCAATGGCATGATGCGTGGAGTTGCCGCTCGGATGAGCGATGCCGAGATCGCGGCCGTGTCCCAATACGTCCAGGGTCTGAACCAGTAACACATCCTACCGGGGGCGCTGCTCCTGGACCCGTGATTCGCCAAAGGGCAGCTATCCGCTGCCCTTTTTCATTGGGGTCGGCCATCTTTCGGGGTATCCTCTTGCCTATTGGCCAGGCCCCCTCCTTCCCCCCTCCGTCGAAAGGACGTCATGCAGCGGATCAAACTGCTCAGCTACAACATCCAGGCAGGCATCCACACTCGCCAATACCGCGAATACCTGACCAAGAGTTGGAAACACCTGCTCCCCCACAGCGAGCGGCAGGTCAACCTTGGCCGCATCGCCAGTCTATTGGGGGACTTCGACCTAGTGGGTTTGCAGGAAATCGACGGGGGCAGTCTGCGCACCAGCTTCATCGATCAGATCGAATATCTCGCCGATGAGGCCCAGTTCCCCTTCTGTTATCGCCAGGTCAACCGCAACCTTGGCAGGTTGGCTCAGCATGGCAATGGCGTCCTCAGCCGGCTGCGGCCGGCGCGGGTCATCGAGCACAAGCTCCCCGGCTTGCCGGGGCGCGGCGCTGTCATCGTCGAGATGGACCTGTCCGATGGCACCCTGCTGGGCATCTGCATCCTGCACCTGGCCCTCGGTTGGCGGGCACGCAGCCGCCAATTGCGCTACATCGCCCAACTGACCGAACGCTATCCCTACCTGGTGGTCATGGGTGATTTCAACTGTGGCTGCCGCAGCCGGTCCCTCCGCCAACTGGTCCGGGAATCCAACTTGCGCGGCCTGGATTGTGAGCTGAAGACCTTCCCGAGCTGGCAGCCCAAACGCAGCCTCGACCACATCCTGGTCTCCCACACCCTGCGCATCCTTGACGTGGAGGTTCTGGATTATCCCCTTTCAGATCATCTGCCTCTGAGTATGACCATCGGCCTGCCAGAGGGGACTCAGGTGATTCAATCCTGGATGTAGAAATGCCGCCAGGGGCTGGCGGTGATGGCCTCAAGCGCCGTTAGCAGGTTTGGGGTGGGCTCTGCCTCCCCGGGGAACACCTCCTCCACGGCTATGAAACTCTGGCCGTAACCCGCCTGATCCCGCCAGTCCCACTCCCAGGAGGGTCGCGTTGAGCCACAGGCTGGGCAGGATAACTCTAGAGTTTCATGGTTACTCAATAATTCCTGAGCCCAGCCACGAAGCAGAGTGCGACAACCGCGACAGCGCGGTGGGCGGGTATTGCGGCCCTGCAGCAAGGCCGGTTGAGGCAAGGGACCGAGCAGGCGGACGTGGGTGAAGGGATCACCAGCGGGTGTCGGCTCTAGGGTGAGGTTGACCGAGCAGCCGGCAAAGATCAGCAGGCTGAGAAAGTTACTCCCGACCAGGAAGGCGCTGCTCGGCCCGGGCAAGGGCTCACCGATGAAGCCAATGGCCTTTAGCTTAGCGTGCAGCGTAGCGGGAGCGATTGCTAGCAAAGGGTTAACGGGCGTTAGCAGCATTCGGCCAGTAGGGATACGCATGGAACCTCTCCTTTTCGCCATTCTGCCCTGAATTGGCTAAACTGCAAGAACGCTAAGCCGTCAAGATCCGAGGTCGGCAAGGCACGCTAATCCCTGGCACCTTTGCAGCTCTTGTGAATTGCGGCCGATAGATTGTCTTTAGTACTGGGTTATTAAAATAGTTAAGAGTAGAGGAACAATAATAGTGTATCCAAAAATCTTTAAAAATATCGCTCTGGCAACTCCTGTTGTTGGAGAAATTGTATGTGAGCGAGACGGTCTGCGTACAAAATATGGTTCCCTCTTATCGGAATATGATCTGCTAAGTCATCAGTTCAAACATCTTACTTTCGAGTGCGACCGCTTAAATACCGAAATAGCCGCTGTTATATCGGATCGTGACCGATTGAGTAACCAGATTGTAGATGTTAAATCAGGTTGCGACCGATTAAGTAATGAGGTTGTTGCTGTTTTGGCCGAGTGCGACCGATTGCAAGATGAACTTGCTGGTCTTACCGCGAAATTCGATCTTCTGCGCAACGACTTCTTGTTGGCCTCTCAAGAACGCGATCGCTTGAAACAAATTGTTGACTATCACGACTCGCGCAAGAATGTTGGTTACTGTCACTGTTGCAGACAAGAATCGGTTTTTCAGGCTAAGGGTGAATGGCTGAGAGATCAGTATGCATGCCTTAAGTGTTCTTCGATTCCCCGCCAGCGCCACCTTCAATATGTTTTAGACAGCTACTTCAAGAATTGGGAGGACAGGGAAATTCACGAATCATCACCTTCGAATGACTTCGTATCTCGATATTGCAATCACTACTCATCTTCCCAGTATTTTGACGGCTCCGAGGCTGGATCATATCTCAATGGAATACGTAGCGAAAATCTTGAATCCCTGTCCTTCCCGGATAACTGCTTTGATCTCTTTATCACGCAAGATGTCTTTGAACATATATTTAATCCAGAACGGGCGGCAAGGGAAATTATGAGAGTGCTCAGGCCAGGAGGTGCTCACGTCTTTACGGCGCCAAAGCATAAAGGAATAACCAATAGCTTTCCGAGAGCGAGGTTGGTGAATTCGCAAGTAGAATACTTAATGGAAGCCGTTTACCATGGCAATCCTATAGGTGATGGAAAGGCCCTTGTTACTTGGGATTACGGGGATGATTTTGAAAGCCTGATGACCCGATGGACAAGATGTTCCACCATCAATTATATTACTCGGGACAGCGCCCTTGGGATTGATGGTGAATATATCGATGTATTTGTCACTAGAAAGAATTTTTCAAGAACGCCATCCCGTAGTAAAAAAATACCAAAATCGTCCGGAGCAATAAAAAAATAGGCGTGAAAGTGGTGACGTGTTCTCCTCATAATAACATGATGGAGCTGTAATGATTGACATATCGCTAAAGAAAAATTAAATTTATTAACGTGCTAATTTTGTAGGAAATTTGTCAAAACAAGGTGCCTAAGATATTTTTAAATTGATTATCTTACTTGTCACGCCTCTGCTCTAGGATGTGGTGAAGTTGCGACCCAGGGCATCCGCGGCGAGGATGGCATCCTTGACCGCGACCCAGGTCACATCGAACGCCTCATTATGGGAAGTCTCACCCGGTGCTACGGCTAGTTCGGCGATGACCTGTGCCCGTTCCGGGGACAGTGTCGCGATGCCTAGTTCTGCGAGTGTCAAAGGCAGTCCCACGGACGCGGAGAATGCCATCATTTCCTGAATTTCGGACGCTTCCCGGCCTTCCAGCACCAATTGCACCAAGGTGCCAAAGGCGACCTTTTCGCCATGCAGGCAATGATGGGTCTCTGGCGCCGCCGTCAGGCCGTTGTGCACGGCATGGGCGACGGCCAGACCACCCGACTCGAAACCCAGCCCGGAGAGCAGGGTGTTGGCCTCGATGATGCGCTCCAAGGCTGGCGTCAACGCGCCTGCCTGTGCCGCGGCAACGGCGGCGGTGCCGTCTTGCAGCAGGGTTTGGTAGCAGGTGCGCGCGATCGCCATGGCCGCCAATGTGCTGGCACCCCCCACCTGATTGCGCTTGCAGGCGCGGTGTGCCGTATCCGCCTCGAACCAGGTTGCCAAGGCATCACCCATGCCGGCGATGAGAAACCGCACCGGCGCCTGGGCGATGATGCGGGTATCCACTAGGACGAGATCAGGATTGCGCTTATAAAATAAACACTTGTCAAAGATGCCTGCGGGCGTGTAAACCACGGACAGGGCACTGCAGGGGGCATCGCTGGCGGCGACAGTGGGACAACAGACTACCGGCAGGTTCAGGTTGGCGGCTACCGCTCGGGCCGTGTCGAGAGCCTTGCCGCCACCGACCCCCACGATGCACCCGGCTTGGGTGCGCCTGGCCTCCGTCGTGCAGCGTTCGATCTCGGGTGCTGAACATTCGCCACCGAACTCCACCACGTCAAAGGGTATCTGTTCCATTCCAAACGTCTCGATGAAGAGAGGCTCAGTTTGGTGACGCGCGGTGGGACTGGCGATGATCAAGGGGCGTGCGCCGATGCCCATTTTGACCATTTCCCTGGCGAGTTCACGGCTGGCGTCACGACCTTGGACATAACGCGCGGGTGAGCAGAAAATCTTAAGCACTTCGCCGACTCCTGAGAGGTTCACCTGTGTTGGGCATGGGGTTTCAAGACAAGTCCTCGCCCCTGCCGGCCCAATCCCGGGCAAACTGCCAGGCGGTGCGGCCGCTGCGGGAACCGCGTTGCAGCGCCCAGCGCAGGGCAACGGGATCAACGGCCTCCGGTGCCTGCCTGGCGGCGCCGAGCCGCTCTAGCCAGTGATGGACGATAGCCAGGTACTGGTCCTGGGTGAAGGGGTGAAAGGCGATCCAGAGACCAAAGCGATCAGAGAGGGAGATTTTCTCTTCCACGCTCTCCCCCGGGTGGATCTCACCATCAATGAGGGCCGCCTCACGGTTCTCGCGCTGGAACTCGGGCAGCAGGTGGCGGCGGTTGGAGGTGGCGTAGATAAGGAGGTTGTCCGGGGCGGCGCTGAGGGAGCCCTCCAGCACCGCCTTGAGGGCCTTGAAGCTGGATTCGCCAGCGTCAAAGGAAAGGTCGTCGCAGAAGATGACGAAACGCTCTGGCCGGTCATGAATCAGGTCCAGCACCTCGGGTAAATCCGTCAGTTCGTCCTTATCCATCTCGATCAGGCACAGTCCTTGGTCGCGCAGCGCGTTGAAGATGGCCTTGATGAGGGACGACTTGCCGGTCCCCCGCGACCCCCAGAGCAGGATGTTGTTGGCGCTGCGCCCCGCCAGAAACTGGCGGCTGTTGCGCAGGATCTCGGCCTTCTGGCTGTCAAGGCAGAGTAGGTCGTCAAGGGCGAGCCGCTGGGGGTGAGCCAGGGCCTGCAGGTGCCCGCGGCCACCTCCACGGCGCCAGCGGAAGGCCTGGGCCTCCCAATCGGGGGCGGCGGGGGCGGGGGGCAGCAGGGCCTCGACGCGGTCCAGAAACCGCGCCGCGCGCTCCATCAGGTCTGGGGCAGCCGTCATCGCAGCCTTGGCTCAGGTGTGGATGCGCCGATACTTGAGGCGATGGGGCTGGTCCGCCTCCGCTCCCAGGCGGCGATGGCGGTCGGCCTCGTAGTCGGCGTAATTGCCCTCGAACCAGGTGATCTGGGAGTCGTCCTCGAAGGCCAGGATATGGGTGGCGATGCGGTCCAGAAACCAGCGATCATGGCTGATAACGACGGCGCATCCGGGGAAGGCGAGGATGGCTTCCTCCAGGGCGCGCAGGGTCTCTACGTCTAGGTCGTTAGTGGGCTCGTCAAGGAGCAGCAGGTTGCCGCCGCTTTTCAGGACCTTGGCGAGGTGGATACGATTGCGCTCGCCGCCGGAGAGATCGCAGATGCGCTTTTGCTGGTCGGTGCCCTTGAAATTGAAGCGACCGCAGTAGGCCCGGGAAGGCATCTCGTAGCGGCCGACGATGATGGTATCAGCACCATCGGAAATCTCTTGCCACACCGTCTTGTCGCCGTCCAGGGCATCCCGGCTCTGATCGACATAGGCGATCTGGACCGTGTCGCCAATCCGCAGGGTGCCGGTGTCCGGTTGCTCCAGACCCGTGAGGAGGCGGAAGAGGGTGGTCTTGCCGGCGCCGTTCGGGCCTATGATGCCGACAATGCCGCCCTTGGGCAGATTGAAGGAGAGATTCTCGTAGAGTAGGCGGTCACCGTAGGACTTGCTCAGGCCCTGGGCCTCCACCACCAGGTCGCCCAGGCGCGGGCCGGGCGGGATATAGATTTCGTTGGTCTCATTGCGGGCCTGGAATTCCTGGGATTGGAGTTCATCGAAGCGGGCCAGGCGCGCCTTGCTCTTGGCATGGCGGCCCTTGGGGTTGGCGCGCACCCACTCCAGTTCCTGCTTCATGGTCTTGATGCGCGCCCCCTCCTGCTTCTGTTCCTGCTCCAGGCGGGCCTCCTTCTGCTCTAACCAGGAGGAGTAGTTGCCCTCCCAGGGGATGCCATGGCCTCGGTCCAACTCCAGAATCCAGCCAGCGACATTGTCAAGGAAGTAGCGGTCATGGGTGACGGCGACGACGGTGCCGGGGTATTCGTGCAGGAAGCGTTCGAGCCAGGCCACGGATTCGGCGTCCAGGTGGTTGGTGGGCTCGTCAAGGAGCAGCATGTCGGGCTTGGACAGTAGTAGCCGGCACAGGGCTACCCGGCGCCGCTCGCCACCGGAGAGCTTGGCGACGTCGGCGTCCCAGGGCGGCAGGCGCAGGGCCTCGGCGGCCACCTCCAGGGTCCGGTCCAGGTTGTGGCCATCGGTGGTCTCGATCAGGTTCTCCAACTCCGCCTGCTCCTTGGCCAGGGCGTCAAAATCGGCGTCTGGCTCGGCGTAGGCGGCATAGACGGCGTCCAGGCGCTCCAGAGCGGCCTTGACGTGCCCCAAGGCCTCCTCGACATTGCCGCGCACGTCCTTGGTCGGGTCGAGTTGGGGCTCCTGGGGCAAGAAGCCGACCTTGATTCCCGGCTGAGGCCGGGCCTCCCCCTCGATCTCGGTGTCGAGGCCGGCCATGATACGCAGCAGGGTGGACTTGCCCGAGCCGTTGATACCGAGCACGCCGATCTTGGCACCGGGGAAGAAAGACAGGGAGATGTCGCGCAGGATCACGCGCTTGGGTGGCACGACCTTGCCGACCCGATTCATTGTGTAGATATACTGCGCCATGGCTGAAGGATGCGTTCTCGTCTGGGGTTTGAAAGGGGGATGGGCGGGGCCGCCCACCGGCGCTGAGCGTAAACTTGGCATCATTATTTCATAAATACCACCAGCGGTTCCGTTCCAGGCCGCGGCCGAGGATGCCCATGGACCTCAACTCCCTGGTAAGCCCCATTCCGGTGATCGGCTTCGTCGCCCCCAGTGGCACCGGCAAGACGACCCTACTCCTGAAGCTGATGCCCGTCTTGCGGCGGCGGGGGCGGAGGATTGGCTACCTCAAGCATGCCCATCACGGCTTCGAGGTCGACCGGCCCGGTAAGGACAGCTTCGAGATGCGCGCCGCCGGGGCCCGCCAGGTTCTGCTTGCCTCCGCTGACCGGTGGGTGCTGCAAAGCGTGCGCGAGGCCAGCGGCCAGGACCCGAACCTGGAGGAGATGCTTGCGCGCTTCGACCCACATCAGGTCGATCTGATTCTGGTGGAGGGCTTCAAGTTCAGCGCCTTTCCCAAGTTAGAAATTCACCGCGCTGGACTGGGCAAGCCCTATCTCTATCCCGCTGATCCGGGCATCCGGGCCTTGATTACGGATGGGAAGCCGCTGGCGGGTGCGCATCCGCTGCTGTTGCCCCTGGGGGACCCGGAGGCCATCGCCGATTTCATACTTGATGATCTCGTCAAGACGCCAGCCCGGCGCCAATCATGAGCGCTCGGCCGTGAGGTAGGCGATCCAGCCCGCCTCGGGTTCCCCTTCCTCCACCGGCACGAAGATGCCATCCGGCTCGCCTTGGTCGTCCCAACCCTGCCAGTAGCACAAGACCCGGCCGAAGCCGGCCTCCGCCAGCAACTCCCGGATCTCGGGCAAGGACCACAGCCGCCAGTCATAGCTGAAGGCCCGCTCCAGCCGCGAGCCGTCGCTAAAGGCGAAATGGATATGACAGACCAGCCGGCCACTGATGGGGTCGTAATGGGCCTGGTCCCATACATAGGTGAAAGGACCTGCCTCGCCCTGGATCAACCGCTCCTCCGCCGTCAACCGGTAGGCGTCATAGCCGCCATAGGCATCCAGGAAAAACACCCCGTCCGGTTTGAGGCTGTCACGCACCCGGCGGAAATAGGCCAGCAAGGCCGCCCGCTTCGTCAACAGCCAGTAACTGAAGTTCAAGGCACAGACGATATCCTGGGTGCCGGTTTCCACGGCGAGCACATTCTCTAAATGCAGGGTCACCCGATGGGCTTGGGCTGCGTCCAGCCGGGCCAGATTGTGGGTGCGCCCCCAATCCAGCACCTCGTTGTCGATATCGATGCCCGTCGCCTGATTGGTCTTGCGCCGCCGCACCCATTCGCAGCACAAGGCCGCGGTCCCACAGAAATCCTCCCGCAGCCGTCGGGCGGTTTTTAAGCGCAGGTCGCGGTAGGTACGGTCGATGAAATCCACCTCCGCCTGGGGGCATTGGACCGACTCCTCATAGAGCTGGTGGCGATCAGCTCGATCGGCGAGGGTGGGGGAGGAGGGTGGGGTAGTCATGGCCTGAAAAGATCGAGTCAGGAAGAAAGAAGCCCAAGCCCATATACCATAGCCTGGCATGTCACGCGAGGTTAAGCCGCTGAGATTCGCCCTGTCTGGCTTGGAAGGCAAGGGCAAAGGGAGGGCTGGGGGCCTAGCAGGGCGGCTAGCACGGACGGTAAGGCTAGAAAAGTAAGGCTAGAAAACTTGCGCCCTTGCAAGGATTCCATTATCTTGCGCCCTCTCAACAGCAGGGCAGGCCATTTGTGGCTCAGTACCCTTGTCAGTGCGTTGGTCAAATCCCGGAGAGGTGTCCGAGTGGCTTAAGGAGCACGCCTGGAAAGCGTGTATACGGCAACGTATCGAGGGTTCGAATCCCTCTCTCTCCGCCATTGTTTGTTATTTTTCATTCTGTTCTCCCCGGCATAAGGCCATGTTGTGGGTTTCATTAGGGTGGCTTGCGCAATAAGCCCGCCGTTGATCCCGAAAGTTGGCTAGATGCTGCTCAATATTTTCACCCGTTAGCTCGATACCAAATTCCTCTCCGCCGTTAGGCTGGGATGGTGTGAAGAACCGCTCCAGAATTTTACGACCGGCGATGCTGTTGTAATGGGAATATTCCCAATAGTAATGCATTGAATCGTTGCCGGTTACCTGGGGAATATCCTCCATGGTGATCGGATTGTATCCGGTAAAATCAATAAACCGGATATCGCAACCCTCTCCTCGTCTCTGGTCAAACAGCTTGACTAGGCCCCGTTTCCATTCCTCCTGATCTTGCCAGATATTTTCCCAATAGGATAATTCTGCCAGGGCATGCACCGGGTGTAGAAAGAAGCGGAAGGCCACCCCTTGCTTGCAGTAGTCTCGGGTAACGGCATCCAGGGCCGTCATGGCCTCGGGGATGGTGTCTGGCCTGGAGGATGGGTCGCCATGAGTTACGATCTTCTCGAAGGCTTTCCCCGTCCCTCCTTCGTCCGCCATGATATAGGTCAGGCACTGGTCGGATTTGTGGCCACGGGAAGCGAGCATCGGCAGGCATTTTTGGTCGGACAGGCCGAGCAAAATTTTCCAGGTCTCCGTTGTCAGGGCCAGGGAGATCGAACGTTTGATGTTGATCAGCAGGCGCTTGAGGGGATACCAGGGCTCTTGGGCAATCAACTCCTCGGCCAAATCACTATTGCCGCCTTGAGTCCCAAATTGCCAGCCATAGTCGAAACCCCATACCACAATATCGGGGCGATGAAAGTAGCTGGTATGGCGCAACATTCGGATGGCATCACCCAGGGTGGCGCCACTAATCGCCAGGTTGAAAACCCGCCGGCCGGAGAATAATTCATCGGCATCCGTTGGCAGCCCTATTTCAGTTCGGGAACTGCCTAGAAAGACAATCTCCGGCTGATAGCGGTAGACGGCATAGGTTTTGGCCCAAGGGACTATCTTCTGCTGGGCCGGGCTCAGCCTCTCCAGGAGAGGTGTATCCCATTGATGAATGTAATAGGGATCAACCCAATAGTTCAGAGTGACGAGGCTGGCGAGCAGGCCGAACCCGGTCAGGCCCAGATACCAGAGATAACGGCGAGCGTCGGTGCTGGTTGGTGAAGTGGACATAGTGAATCAGAATTGGGCGTAGATGAAGTCGGTGGGCCTGTCCATACCCAGAATGGAGATGGCAAGGAGTATTCCCGTTATCAGGCCCCAGCCGAGACTGGGCCGCCATTGCAGTCGCCATAGGGAAAAGGAGGCCAGGGCATTGGGATAGCGGTTTTCAAAATACAGGAATATTTCGTCGGTGTTAGGCATCAGGAAGGCGATAAAGGCGCTGACGCCAACCAGCACATAGTCCCACGCCGTCAGGTCTAGGACCGGTGCCAGGCCATTGATGCCGATGAGCCCTTCCAGGACAGTGATAGCGCCGGGGACGTCGGCAGCCCGGAAGAAGCACCAGGCAATCATCACTACCAGAAAGGTGAGCACCCGATTGAAGAAGATCTTCAAACTGCCGGCGGGCTCGGACTGCTTGCCGGCAAGGGACTGCCAGCCATGCTGGATACACAGATAGAGGCCATGGAGCCCCCCCCAGATAACGAAGTTCCAGTTGGCGCCATGCCATAACCCACCTAACAGCATGGTCAACATCAGGTTGCGATAGCGCGCTAACTGGCCATGCCGGTTACCACCCAGGGGAATATAGAGATAATTGCGCAGGAATCGCGACAGGGAAATATGCCAACGCTGCCAGAACTCACTGATGCTGGCGGCCTTGTAAGGCGAGTCAAAGTTGAAGGGTATCTGGAACCCAAACAGGCGCGACACCCCGATGGCCATGTCGGAGTAGCCGGAAAAATCGAAATAGAGCTGAAAACTATAGGCAAACATGCCCAACCAGGCATGCAGGAGGTCCGGGTTATCAGTCGCGAAGGCGGCCTTGACCACGGGCACCAGGTTATCGGCAATGAACACCTTTTTTGCCAGGCCAAAGGTGAAGAGGCTAATACCCACCGCAAAATTGTTGGCGCTGGGTACATAATTTCGACGGTCGGCGAATTGCGGTAACAGATCCTTGTTATCCAGGACCGGGCCAGCCACGATGTAGGGGAAATAGGTCGTAAAGAGGGTATAGCGCCACAGGCTGGTCTCGGCTACCTTGCCATGAAAGGCGTCAACCAGGAAGGCAATCTGGGTAAAGGTGAAAAAGGAGATGCCGAGGGGTAGCAACACATCCAAGGGATGGATGTCGCCTCCGGTCAGGCTGTTGACGGAGTTAATAAAGAAATTGGCGTATTTGAAGTACCCAAGCAATAGGATATTGAAGGTGACGGCACCAGTCAGCCAGAATTTTTTACGGCCTTGGTAGGCATGAAGAATGCCCAGATAAGCCAGGTAGTTGCCTACAGTTGAGATGGAAATGATCGGGAGATATTTGTAGTTCCAGGAGACGTAGAATGCCAATGAAGCCAACAGGAGCCAGGTCGCGGCCCATTGCTGGCTTTTCCTGCCCAGGAAAAAGAAGCCCGCCAGGGTGATGGGCAGAAAAATAAAAATAAAATTAAAGGAACTGAAAACCATGGGATTTCCTTAGCGGGCGCGAGGTACAGTTCGCGCATTCTACCGCGCGTGCGGAATTTAAAGCCAGGTGCATAGAATTGCCGGGAGCCTTTGCCGTTGGAGAAGCCGCTCTCATCAATGAGGTTTGTTGTCTTGGGTGGGAATGCCGGACGAAAGGCCTTCCACCGCGTATCTCAGGACTTTTGCCACGCCGGTGTTATCAACATAGCCCCCCCTGACGGGGTCATTGCCAATCACGAACTGGGCCAACAATTCGCTGCCAGCGCCTCGCGCATAGACCGGAACCAGGCTGTTGGTGTGATGAGTCGTATTAAATGCCAGTTTTGGCACCCGGCCAGCCCCTTGATCGGTCAGTGGCTCGAAGGGCATTTGGTCCGATCTGGGTCCCCACACTAGCCCCGCGTCATGGTCGGCCGTCACGATCAGGAGCGTTTCCCCCCAATGGCTGTTTGCCTCTACCCAGGCGATGACCGCTTCGATGGCCGCCACGAACTCCACCTGTTCCTGGATCATGCGTCTGGCGTTATTCTGGTGATTGGCCCAATCGATAGCACCGCCTTCGATGGCGAGGAAAAGGCCGTCGGGGTCCTCGTCAAGCACGTTCAGCGCCCCCCGCACCAGGGTAACCAGATCCGGTACCCCGGGGTTGTGCGGGGAGTCCACATCGGGCTCCCCGGCGTTCGGGCCCTGCCGGGCCTCTTGTAACGTAGTCGCCACCTGGGCGGTCCCCAATACACGCCGGGGTGTCGGCCCGGTTAACAGGGCCTGGAACTCCGCCAGGGTGGAAAGGGGCCGAAAACCCTGATAGGTGCCGGCGGACAGGACCCGTGCCTGCTCTATCGCCCTCCAGGTGTCGAGCCCCCCTACGGGCTGGTATTCCTTGGCGAATTCCTGGGGGGCACCGTTATTGTCATAGTCGGGATTGCCGGCGCCCATGATGACATCCATCACCCCGCCGGTCAGCATGGCAATGGCAATGTCGGCCAGGTTATTACGGCTGACGTTATGAGCATTCCCAAGGGCGGCGGGCGTGGCATGGGACCAGGGCACGGTGGTGACGACGCCCACGGCCTTGCCCGCGGCCTTGGCCATCTCGGCCAGGGTGGGACCTAGTGGTTGATCCTGATCACTCCAATTGATGGCATTGTTGAAGGTCTTGGTAGCCGTGGACAGGGCTGTGGCCGCGGCGGCGGAATCGGTATAGCCCGACCTCAACCAGGCATAGCCAAGATCCTTGTCCCAGGCCTGGGCCGGATCGTAGATGAGGCCAGCCTCCTGAAGCCCGGACCCGGAGGGGATGGTTGAGGTGTGCAAGGGATAGGTGCTACAGCCAAATCCGACCCAGCCGGGGCCGTCATAGACCTGTGTGCTTTTTCCTGTGCTGGCATCCCATCGGCCCTGATACATGCTGGCCGCGTTCCAGGTGTTGTATCCCGCCCCGTCCGCGACCATGAGGAAGACATTCTTGATCCCGGTCCCAAGCTTACCGGTGGCCAGGGTACCCGTTGCCGCTAGCAGGGCGAGGCCACAGGCGAGCCCCAGTCTCGCCGGGGGTATCAGTGACCAGCTAAGAGGGGGTAACAACCGCGTGATCAAGGCCAGGTTTCTCCCGGCGCCGCCAGACCGTCAGTTCTGACAGGCTGTGCTGGAACTTGCGCCGCGTCTCGCGAATGACGAAGGGCACCTCGACTGGGCCTTCCACCAGATCGAAGTGACTGCCCAGAATATCCCGGAGACCATCGAGGGTAGAGTAGGACTCACCATCCTTCTTGAAGCCACCGACCCATTCCTCGCGCGGGGTGTGTTCCTCCAGCCAGGTGTAGGGCGAGGCCAGTACGAGCAGGCCACCGGGGTTAAGACGCTCCTGTACCTCCCCTAGGAAGCGACGCGGGGCATAGAGGCGGTCGATGAGATTGATGGCCAGGATCAGGTCATAGCCACAGAACACCGGTTTCAGGTTGCAGGCATCGCCCTGCCAGAAGGTCACCCGGGGCGCGACCTCTGCCAGACCCAGGTCTTCCAAGCGCCGTTCACGGTACTGAACCAGTTCCCCCTCGTCCGGGAGGGTGTAGCGGATGATACCCGTCTCGGCCAATTGCACGCCGGTCTGAATGAAGCGGGCGGAGAAATCGATGCCTTCGACCCGTGCGAACTGGCGGGCCAATTCAAAGCTGGAACGACCCGTGGCGCAGCCAAGGTCCAGGGCCCGGCCCGCCGGCAGGCCGTTACCGTGACGAGTCCAGGCAGCGATGGCGATGTCCGCCACGGCGCGGGGGAAGTTGGGTACTCCGAAGTATTCGCCGCCATAGTGGAATTCGGCATACTGCGACAAGAGGGCATCGGTTTCGTATCGGGAGTCGGGCAGGGTAACTGGCGTGGCGCTGACGATGTAGCGAAAGCCCGCATGCTGGAAAAAGTGACGGCGGAAGGCATAACGGGAGACGTGGCGCGCCTCGTTGCCGGTCGAGGTCCAGGATCCACCCTTGATGATGTTGTGACGGTTATCAAAGGTCGGGGTGGTGAAATCGTCATAAATCGGATGAACGGCGAAGCCTGCGAAGGGGTAGGTGGGTGTCTCGCACCACTGCCAGACGTTGCCGACCACGTCAAACAAGGCCCCGTGGGGGAAGTGATTGACCGGACAACTGGAGGCCCAGTGGTCGAGGTGCAGGTTGGCGGTCGCGGGCCCGTCCATCGGGACGTCGGTCAGGCCGGCATGGTCATAGAGACGGTGCCATTCATCCTCGCTCGGTAGCCGGACCGGGAGGCCGGTCTCCCGCGCCTTCCAACGGCAGAAGGCCCGGGCCTCGTGGCAGTTGGTCTCCACTGGCCAGTCCCAGGGCATGGACACCTCCTCGGCCAGCAGGCGTAGCCTCCAGCCGTCGCCATCCGCCACCCAGAAGGTTGGATGCTGGGCCTGGGCGAAGCGCCGCCAGCCCAGACCCTCCTCGTCCCAAAGGTTGTCGTCGCGGTAGCCGCCGGCCGCGACGAAGGGTAGGAATTCGCCGTTGCTGGTCAAATAGCGGGCGGCGCGGAAGGCGGTGATTTCGGCCTCGTGGTGACCGTATTCATTGTCCCAGCCATACCAGGGGTCCGCGAAGTCCCGGCCCAGCCGGACCTGGCCGGCGGGGATCTCCACCAGGCTATTCTCCGGCGCCGGTCCGCTGATGGGGCAGGGTGCCCAGTCCGGGTGGGGCCGGAGCCAGTCCAGCACCTGCTGGCGGATCAGCACCGAAGAGGTTTCCAGGTGGATGCGTTCGTGCTCGATGCCCATCAGCACCACCCAGAAGGGGTCGTGCCAGCCGATGGGCAAGGCCAGGGGCGTCTCGCGGATTATCCGGTCCACCGAGGCGCGCACCTGGCGGCGGTAGTCCCAGAGCTGGTCCAGGCTTGGCCAGTCATAATGGGTTTCGTCCAGGTCGTCCCAACTCATCTCGTCCACCCCCACGGCGAACAGGGATTCCAGCCGGGGGTCGATACGCCGGTCCAGCAGTCCGGCCAGCACCAGTTTGTTGATGAAGAAGGTGGCGGTGTGACCCAGGTAGAAGATGAGGGGGTGGCGCAGGCTGATGGGCTTGCGGGTATAGGCCAGGTCGTTGGCCAGCAACTGGAACAGGGATTCGTAGCGGTCCCAGGTGGCGTGAAAATAAGTCAGGATCTCGGTGCGCTTGGCTTCCGGGTCCGTGCCATCCAGGCGTGGGGTGCGGGCAAGGAGTTGGGTGGGCATGGCCTTGGTGACTGCTTTTGAGGATGGCGCAGCTTGCCCCAAAGCGCACGGGGGTTCAAGAACTCTCGGGGGTGGGATACCTCGGGTCCTTGACGGCCCCGGGGGGTGGCGAAGTATGCTTGAGCCAGCGGATAAGCAAGGCCAGACAAAATTTAGGATGAAATCCCGGCGGCTCATACTCGCCCTCGCCCTGGTAGTCTTCCAGTTCTTGCTGGGGGCTCACGAACTGGAGCATCTCACCCAGGGTGAAGCGGACCCCTGTGCGATCTGCATGACCGGCGCGGCACCCGCCTTGTTGTCCGTCGTACCCACGCCCCCCGCGCCCAGCCTTGCCTGGCGCGCCCCGGCCCCCTCCGCGATCGCCGATAACCCCATCATCCGTCCCCAGCGCGCCCCGGTGGCGCGCGCCCCGCCCGCCTAGTCCCGATTCGACCCTAATAGGCCATCCCCATACCCGTCGCGGACGCGGTAGGGTTTTTGCTGACCCTGATCGGAACTATTCAACATGCGTCATTCCCTGTCGCAGGGCGTGTCTTGCGCTACCCTGCCCACCGTCCGGCCGTATATCCTGCTGGCGGCCTTGCTTGCCCCTGGCACCGCCATGGCGGCGAGCGATGCCGAGATCGCCGAGCTGAGATCCATGCTCAACCAGATGAAGTCTCAGTACGAAAGCCGTATCGCGGCATTGGAGTCCCGGCTCGCCAAGGCCGAGCGCGACGCCAGTACCCGTACTCGAGAGTCCGGCCCCGTCGCCCCCCGGGCGGATCAGGCGGTCGCTGGGGCCGAGCCCCGACCCATGACCGCCCCCACCGCTCCGGGTGCCGTGCCCCTTGTGGCGTCGCCCCCAGCCGCGGCGAGCGGCGGCGCCTTGGGTGCCCTGACCTCCGGAAGTGCCTTCAATCCCCAAATCTCCGTCTTTCTGGACGGCAACTATTACCAGGATGGGGTTGATGGCCAGGGCTCCGTGCTGGTGGGCGCGGCCTATCAACCGTCCCGGCTGCTCCCGCATGCCCACGCCGGCGAGGCGGCCCTGGAGTCCGATGCCCATGCCCACGGGGCGGCGGAGAACGGGTTCAACTTCCGGTCGGCGGAACTCGCCTTCTCGGCCACCGTGGACCCCTACTTTGATGCCAATCTCTTTATCGCGATAGACGGGGATGGGAATGTCGATCTCGAGGAAGGCTGGCTCCAGACCCGTAGTCTTCCCTACGGGCTGCGTATCAAGGCCGGCAAGTTCTTGAGTGACTTTGGGTACATCAACAGACAACACCCTCATCAGTGGGACTTCGTGGACCAGAATCTGCCGTATCTGAATCTGCTCGGCCCCCATGGGCTTCAGGACACGGGGGTCCAGCTCACCTGGCTGCCCAAGCTGCCCTTTTACACCTTGGTCGGGGCTGAGTTGGCCCAGGGCAATCAAGAGATCTTTGGGGCTACTCTGGATGCCCTGGAGCAGCAGGAGCTGGGGCTGGGGGACACCAGTGGCGGGCCGCGACTCTGGACGGCCTTTGCCAAGGTGGCACCCGAGCTTGGCGACCGCCATGCCCTGCAATTGGGTATCTCCTACGCCCATAATCGCCAACATCAGGAGGTTCAGCCCTACATCCATGGCGAGGAGGGACACGACCACCTGGCCGAGGACCCGGAATTGATCGAGGAGATCGGTCTCGCGGGTGATGCGGGACTCTGGGGTATCGATCTGGTTTACAAGTATGCGGGAGGCCGCACTCAGGGTCAGGGGGACTTCAAATTTCAGGCCGAGTATCTGCGATCCATCAAGGACATGGAAATCCGCTCCAGTCCTAACCCGGAGGATCTGGGGCTAAACCCTACCTTTACCACCGATGGTCTCTATGCCCAGGCCCTCTATGGATTCGCCCCCCGGTGGACCGCGGGTCTGCGCTATGACGTGTTGGGGCTGACCAACGAGGTCAGCGGCGGTGGCGAGCAGGCCTCCTTTGGCTCCTCTAACCGCTGGACCTTGGATTTGACCTGGAAACTCTCGGAGTTCTCGCTCCTGCGGGCCCAGTACGCCAAGAATGACATCCTCGTGGAGCCCGGCGAGCGGGCGAATTTCGATGCCTTCTACCTTCAATTCCTGGTGAGCATGGGTAGCCATGGCGCCCATGGCTTTTAACCCCTGGAGACATTCCATGATCACACAACTCAAGATGGCCCTGGTCGGGCTCCTGGCTCTGGCGTCGGCCCAGGCCGCTGCCCTGGAAATCGTGGCAACCGCTTCGAGCCTGGGCGCCCTGGCCCGGGAGGTGGCGGGCCCGGGTGCGACCCTGACGGTGTTAGCGGGTCCCGATCGGGATCTGCACCAACTCCAGGCCAAGCCCAGCATGATTCGTCACCTGCGCGATGCCGACCTGGTGTTGGCCCTGGGGGCCGAATTGGAGTCCGGTTGGCTGCCGGCGGCCATTAGCGGGGCCGCCAATCCGAATATCCAGCTCGGCAAGCTCGGTTACTTCGAGGCGGCCGCCCAGGTGGAGCTGCTAGAGACCGGTGGAGCGGCGGATCGGGCCATGGGTGACGTCCATCCGGTGGGCAACCCGCATCTGGACCTGGATCCCGTGCGCATGGCGGCCGTTGGCCAGGCCCTGGCCGCACGCCTGGGCCAGCTCGATCCAGCGGGGGCCGCCGGTTATCGTCAGCGGGCTGACGCCTTTACCTCCCAGGTCCGCGCACGGGTGGCCGAGTGGAACAAGACCCTGACGGGCGCCCCGGGAGCGGTGCTCTATCACCGGGACGCCATCTATCTGCTGCATCGTTTTGGCCTGCCCTTGCTGGGCGTCATCGAACCCGTTCCCGGGGTGCCGCCCACGGGCCGCCAACTGAGTGAGCTGACCACAGCCCTCAAAAATGGCCATGGCGTCATTCTCTTCACACCTTACCAGTCCCCGCAGGCTCCCCAGGCTCTCGCCCGGGATTTGGGTTGGCAGGCCATTCCGCTTCCCCTTGAGCCCCCGGTGGATGCCGATGGGGAGGGCTATCTGGCCCATATCGGGCGTTGGGTCGCGGCGCTCGCGAGTGTCCGATGAGCCAGGCAATGCCGGACCGGTCCGCCCCCCTGCTCCGGGTCACGGACCTGGTGGCGGGGTATGCGTCGCCGGTGGTTGGGCCTGTCTCCTTCGAGATCCGCTCTGGGGAGACCCTGGGCCTCTGGGGATCGAATGGCAGCGGTAAATCAACCCTGCTTCAGGCTATCGCCGCGGGTGCGCGGGTCTTTGCCGGGAAGATAGAGCGGGCGGACGGTCTGACCCTTGCCTATCAGGAGCAAAGGCCGGCGCGGCCGCCCACCATGCCTGTCACGGGCTGGGATCTGCTCGGCTGCGCCGGGGTGCCGCCGGAACGACCTCCCCCTGGGATGCCGGGCGAGGTCTTGGGTCGGCGGGTCGATCGCCTGAGTGGGGGTCAGTTCCAGTCCCTATGCGTCTGGGCCGTTCTGGCTAGGGGCGCCGATCTGGTGCTCCTGGATGAGCCCACCAATAATATGGACCCCCGCCATGAGTTGCTACTCACGGAGATTTTGTCGACACCTGATCCGGGGCCCGATCAGCACCGCGCGGTGCTACTGGTGAGCCATGAGCGTGTCTTCCTTGAAGGAGCCTGTACACGAGTCCTGGAGATCGGGGCATGGGTCTGAGTTCGCCACTCGCCTGTTGTTTTGACCAAGTGAGAGGCCTGCCATGACCTGGGATCTGCTTGCCGACCCCCTCTTTCGGCTGCCCTTCCTGGCCGGTCTGCTGCTGGCCGGAGTGCTGCCGGTGCTCGGCGTGCTGCTGATGCTCCGGGAGGAGTGGCTGGCTGCTCTAGGGCTCGCGCATTTGGCGGCGGCCGGTGCCCTCTTGGGAGTGGCTCTGGGGATACCCGCCCTGTTCGGGGCGGGACTCGGTGCCGGCGCGGGCGGGATGGCTAAGTCATTGATGGGCATCCGCGGCAATGGCGCCTACGCCTTCATGATCCTCATCGGCTGGTCGGGGCTCATGCTGGTCGCCGCCAATTCCCCCGGGGGGGAGGCCCTGGGACATGCCTTGATCGAGGGTCAGCTCTACTTTGCCGGCTGGTCGGAACTGATCGCCGCCCTGCTGCTGGTCCTGGCCGCCGCGATGGCCCTGCCCGGATTGATGCCCAAGTTGTTGCACGCCCGCTTTTTCCCCCGACACGAGCGCGCCAACCGCCTGCCAGCCTGGCGCTGGCATCTGGGCTTTGATCTGCTGGTCGCCCTAGGGCTGGCGGTCGCCACCACGACTTTGGGACTCATGGGTGCCTTCGCCCTCATCCTGGTGCCGGCGTGGGTGGCCTTTCGGGTAGCTCCGAGTTGGGGCTGGACCCTAGGGATCTCGGTGCTATTTGGCATCGCGGCCTATGGGGTCGCTTTCGTCCTGGCCTTGGGGCTGGACCAGCCCTTCGGGCCAATTTTGGTGGTCCTTTGTCTGGGGCTTGGTGGTTTGGTAGGGCGATCCCCTTAGTGCAGGTTTTTCTTGTTGGGTGGCAGTGACCGAGCCCAAAAGCCAGCCAGGTCTTCGAAAAGGGCCACTCGCCACTTCCTACTTCTAGATTCTTCCTTCACACTTCATTCGTCCCGCACCCCACGCCCACCCTCTGAACTCCGCTTCTCCCATGGCCAATGGCAACCCCGAAAAAAACAAATCCCTCGAATCCTGGATCTGGGACGCTGCCTGTTCGATTCGGGGTGCCAAGGATGCGCCGAAATACAAGGACTACATCCTTCCGCTCATCTTCACCAAGCGCCTCTGCGACGTCTTCGACGACGAGCTGAACCGCATCGCCGCCGAGGTCGGCTCGCGCAAGAAAGCCTTCCAGCTCGCCAGGGCCGACCACAAGCTGGTGCGCTTCTACCTGCCCCTCATGCCGGATGATCCCGAGCAGCCGGTCTGGTCCGTCATCCGCAAGCTCTCCGACAGGATCGGCGAAGGCGTCACCACTCGCATGCGCGCCATCGCCCGGGAAAACCCGCTTCTGCAGGGCATCATCGACCGCGTGGACTTCAACGCCACCACCCACGGCCAGCGCGACCTCGACGACGACCGCCTCTCCAACCTCATCGAGGCCGTCAGCACCAAGCGCCTCGGGCTCGAAGACGTCGAGGGCGACATCATCGGCAAGAGCTACGAATACCTCATCCGCAAGTTCGCCGAGGGCAGCGGCCAGAGCGCCGGCGAATTCTATTCTCCGGGCGAGGTTGGGGAGATCATGGCTCGTGTGCTCGATCCCGAGCCCGGCATGGAGGCCTACGATCCCACCTGCGGCTCCGTGGGACTGCTGATCAAACTGGAGCTTGCCATGAAGGTAAAAATGAAGGCTTCCCGCAGGACGGATTACGCCCCGCTCAAGCTCTTCGGCCAGGAATACATCCCCGAGACCTGGGCCATGGCCAACATGAACATGATCATCCACGACATGGAGGGCCAGATCGAGATCGGCGACACCTTCAAGAACCCTAAATTCCGCAACAGGCAAGGCAAACTCCGCACCTTCGACCGCGTCGTCGCCAATCCCATGTGGAACCAGGACTGGTTCACCGAGGCCGACTACGACAACGACGAGCTCGACCGCTTCCCCGCCGGGGCCGGCTTCCCAGGCAAGTCCTCCGCCGACTGGGGATGGGTCCAGCACATCCTCGCCAGCCTGAATGACAAGGGCCGCGCCGCCGTCGCCTCGACACCGGCGCCGCCTCCCGCGGCTCGGGCAATGCCGGCACCAACAAGGAAAAGACCGTCCGCCAGTGGTTCGTCGACCACGACCTCATCGAGAGCGTCCTCTACCTGCCGGAAAACCTCTTCTACAACACCACCGCCCCCGGCATCGTGCTCTTTCTCAACAAGGCCAAGCCGAAGGAGCGCAAGGGCAAGGTCTTGCTCGTCAACGCATCCCAGGTCTTCGAAAAAGGCGACCCCAAGAACTTCATCCCCGACGAGGGCATCGCACGCATCGCCGACACCCTCATCGGGTGGAAGGAAGCCGAAAAACTCAGCCGTATCGTTGATCACGCCGAGCTGAAGAAAAACGACTACAACATCTCCCCCAGCCGCTACATCCACACCAGCGACGCCGAAACCTACCGGCCCATGGCGGAGATCGTCGAGGAACTCAAGGTCATCGAGGCCGAGGCCAAGGAAACCGACCAGGCTCTCGACAGAATTCTCAAACAACTCGGAATCGGCGCATGAGAATCTTCATCAGCAGTGTCCAGAAGGAATTCGCCGCCGAGCGCAAAGCGCTGGCCGAATACCTTTCCGGCGACCCGCTGCTGCGGCGCTTCTTCGAAACCTTCCTGTTCGAGCGCGACGTCCCCGCCTCCGACCGGCGGCCCGATGCCGTCTATCTCGATGAAGTCCGGAATTGCGATCTCTACCTCGGTCTCTTTGGAGACCACTACGGCTGGGAAAACAAGGACGGCCTTTCGCCCACGCATCTCGAATTCAACGAGGCCACCCGGCTCGGAAAGACCCGCCTGATCTTCGTCAAGGGCGCGGCCGATGATGGCAAGCACCCGAAAATGCGCGCCTTGATCCGCGACGCCGGGGACCACCTCGTCCGGCGGCGGTTCAATTCCCCCGAAGAACTTGTCGCCGCCGTCTATGCGAGCCTGGTCCGGATTCTTGAAGAGCGCGAGCTGATCCGTTTGGGGCCCTTCGACGCCACCTTCTGCCGAAACGCCTCCCTCGACGATCTGGACGGGGACAAGATCACCCGCTTTCTCGGGCTGGCCCGCCGTGGGCGCAATTTCCCGTTGCCGGAGGACACGCCGCCCCATGAGGTGCTGGCCCACCTCAACCTGCTCGACAAGGGGCGGCCGACCCATGCCGCCATCCTGTTGTTTGGCAAACAGCCGCAACGCTTCCTGATCACTTCCGAGGTGAAATGCGCCCACTTCCACGGCTATGAAGTGGCCAAGCCCATCCCCTCCTATCAGGTGTACAAGGGCACGGTCTTCGACCTCGTGGACCAGGCCAAGGACTTCGTGCTCTCCAAAATCGATCTCTGGGTCGGCACCCGCGAGCACGGCACCCAGGCGCCCACGAAATACGAAATACCGCAGGAGGTCGTCGCCGAGGCCATCGTCAACGCCGTCGTGCATCGCGACTACACCAGCAACGCCAGCGTGCAGGTCATGCTCTTCAAGGACCGGCTGGAAATTTGGAACCCCGGTTCCCTGCCGCCCTCGCTGACCCTCGAAATTCTGCGCGGCCCGCACGCCTCCGTCCCCCACAATCCGCTGCTGGCGGAGCCCATGTATCTCACCAAATACATCGAGCGCATGGGCACCGGCATCCGCGACATGATCCGCCGCTGCCGGAAGGCCGGGCTTCCCGAACCCGAAATTCGGCTGGACGGCGGTTCGTTCGTCCTGACGATCCGCAGGAAAAAACCTAAGTCAGGGACCAAGTTGGGACCAAGTCGGGACCAAGATAAGGCCGATGAGGCCCAAGATGAGGCCCATGAGGCCCATGAGGCCCAAGATGAGGCCCAAGATGAGGCCCATGTGCTTCTGACGCCAATCGAGATCGGCCTTCTGGCGGCGTGCGTAACGACTTCCCGGGCAATTCACGAGTTGTTGGGCGTCGCTGGCTATACCAGTCGCACCGGAAACTTCAAACGATCGATGGAAAAGCTCCTTCAAGGAGATCTCCTCGCCATGACAATACCCGAAAAACCCACCAGTCGCCTCCAGAAATACCGGCTCACCGAAAAGGGCCAGGCGTTGCTGGCGGAGTTGGAAAAGCCAGGAGGCAAGCCGTGAACTCGCGGGGGAACAAGCGGAGCGGGAACTTCGTCGAGGAGCTGAGTGCGCTTGAGGCGCAGGCCAGGGAAAGCGCCGCTGCGCAGTGGAACATCCTCAATAAACTGGGGATCGAGGCATGAAAAAGAAGCTAGACAACAAGGAAACTTCCATCACACGTTCCTCCGCGGCGGAATACCTCACCTTCATCACCGCCAAGGGCGAAGGCGGCGTCGAGGCGATCTACGCGGATGAAGACGTCTGGCTCAGCCAGAAAATGATGGCCGTTCTTTGTGACGTTGACGTCCGGACGATCAACTACCACATGCAGAAAGTATTCAAAGACAGTGAGTTGGAGGAAGGATCAGTTATCCGGAAATTTCGGATAACTGCCACCGATGGCCAAAACTACGACACCGGCCACTACATGTGGACCGGGCCGATGCCGGGAAACAGCACATGGGCCTGACCACCTGGAAAGATGCGCCCCATGGCAAAATCCAGAAATTCGATGTCAGCGTCGCCAAGAACTACCTGACCCAACCGGAGATGGCGCAACTCTCCCGCCTCGTCAACGCCTACCTCGATATCGCCGAAGACATGACCCAGCGGCAGATGCCCATGACCATGCAGGACTGGGAAACACGCCTCAACCGCTTCATCGAAGTCACCGACCGGAAAATCCTGCAGGACGCCGGCAAAGTCACCGCCAAAATCGCCAAAGCCCACGCCGAATCCGAATTCGAAAGATACCGCATCGTCCAGGATCGCTTGTTTGTCACGGATTTCGATGCCAAAGTCATGCGGATCGCAAGGAATGATGAGGAAAGTGGGAACGATGACGGAGGTGCGGAGTGAGCGCCGAACGGAGCGGGAGTTATCCGGTCGCCTTTATGGCTGGGCGGAATACCCACCCTCCTGCCTTGAAGGTGAATCTGGAGAAGATCGGGGTATGAGCGTGCAACTCCAGAAAACTGAAATCGGCGAGTTCCCATATGCTTGGGAAGTCGAACGCATTGATTCGGCGTTCGACATTCAGCAAGGAAAGCAGGTCTCGAAAAAGAACCGCGATGGCGAACACCAACGCCCCTTTCTTCGAACCAAGAACGTCTTCTGGAATCGCCTCGAATTGACTGATCTCGATGAAATGCATTTCAGCGAGGCCGAGCAGACACGCCTCGAACTTCAGGCGAACGATCTACTTGTCTGCGAAGGCGGTTCGATTGGACGAACAGCACTTTGGAACAATGAGGTCGATGGCTGCCTATACCAGAACCATCTCCATCGCCTCCGTGCGAAGGGCGACAAGGCTCATCCGCAATTTGGCGTGTATTGGCTTTGGTATGCCTTCGACGTGGCGAAACTTTACTTCGGCCGAGGCAACGTAACGACGATCCCGAACCTTTCGCAGTCGAAACTGGCTGAGTTGCCCATGGCACTCCCCCCACTCCCCGAGCAGAAGAAGATCGCGCACATCCTTTCGACGGTGCAGCGGGCGATCGAAGCGCAGGAGCGGATCATTCAGACCACCACCGAGCTGAAAAAGGCCCTCATGCACAAGCTCTTCACCGAAGGCCTCCGCAACGAACCCCAAAAACAAACCGAAATCGGCCCCGTCCCTGAAAGCTGGGAGGTGGTGCAATTTGAGAAGTTCGTGACGTTACAGCGTGGCTACGATCTTCGGAAGCAGGAGTTCAGAGAAGGCGACGTGCCAGTCATCGGCGCGACTCAAGTGATTGGCTATCACGACACAGCAAATGTTAAGGCGCCGGGCGTTACAGTTGTCCGAAGCGGATCATCCGCAGGAAAGCCCCTTTTCATTGCCGAAGACTTCTGGGCTCACAATGTCCTGCTTTATGTGAAGGACTTCCAAGGGAACGTGCCGAAATTTGTCTATTACAAAATCTTGGCTCTCGACCTCACTCAATACCGCCAAGGAGTGGCCGTTCCCACACTCAACAGGAACACCTTCAGCGCAATTGAGTTGGCGCTGCCATCGCCGGAAGAACAACAAGAGATCGCAGGTGTATTGGACGCAGTCGGCAACAAAACGGAAATCGCCGAGCGAAAGCGCGATCAACTCCAAGATCTCTTCCGAACCCTCCTTCACGAACTGATGACGGCGAAGACCCGCGTTCACGAATTTGATCTTTCCGCATAGCATGAAACTACGACGCCTAGAAATTGAGAACTTCAGAGGGATCACCAAGCTCGACTTGAGGCTTGGCGATACGACCGTTCTTATCGGTGAAAACAACACGGGAAAGACGGCAGTGCTGGATGCACTCAAGTTCGCATTGCGAAGCATCAAGACCCGGCGGGGTTGTTCGTTTGAAGAGTATGACTTCCACTTGCCGTCATCCAACTCGGAGCCTTCAGATGCGCCAGCTATATCGATTCGACTGACGTTCAAAGAAGATACACCGGGTGATTGGGATGATCAGCAGGTGGCGAAACTGAATCGTGCCAAGATCCTTCAGATCGATGACACAGGATGCTCACTGGTGATTCTGAAGGTCGGGGCGAAGTTCGATGCGACCTCGCAAGATTTCATCCAGGATTGGGAATTTCAAAACCCACAAGGCGCAGCACTGACGGGCCTATCGGATACGTCACTGGCGACCCTTCATTCGGAAGTCTCATATTTCTATCTTTCCGCATTAAGGGACGCCAGCAAGCAGTTCGACGCAAAGGGACCGTTCTGGAGACCATTCCTGAAGGAATCGCAGCTAACGCCAGAAAAGCGCACCGAAATTGAGTCAAAGCTTTCCGACGTCAACGATCTAATCATTTCGTCACACACCAGCTTTTCGCAAGTTGTGTCCCGCTTGAAAGCATTGCGCGAAGTCGTTTCCGTGGCAAACGGCGGGGATGACATTGTTTCGATTGATGCTGTCCCGGGAAGGCTGTTTGACATGCTGTCGAAAGCCACGGTATCCATCAACACGACATCAGGGGCGAAGATCCCAGTTGGTCGACACGGGGAAGGAACCCAGAGCCTCGCTGTGTTGACGCTGTTCAACGCTTATTTGCAGGCATGGAACAAAGGTGACCCGATCGTTGCACTTGAGGAGCCAGAGGCGCATTTGCATCCGAGTGCTGTCAGAGCACTCTGGCAGCTTATTGAAAAGATTCCCGGTCAGAAGATCATTTCTACGCACAGCGGCGACCTTCTTTCTGAAGTTCCCCCAACGGCAGTGGTAAGGCTCGCCCGAGTGGCGGGCAAATTGGGTGCGTGGCCGGTTTCCGGTATTCCGCTAAATGCCTCGCAGACCCGGCAATTCAATTTTCATATCCGCCATGCTCGCGGAGAACTCCTGTTCGCGAAGGGGTGGTTGCTGGGGGAAGGCGAGTCTGAGGTAGCTCTGCTCCCAGAGATTGCCCGAATTCTCGGATTCAATCTTGAGCGGGCTGGTGTTCGCTGTGTTCCATACAGGCAATCTGATATTGGCCTGTATCTTTCCGTGGCGGATGGGCTGGGGATCAGCTGGGTGACATTGGCGGATAACGATAAACAGGGACAATCTGACATTCGGAAAGTGCGTGCAGCTCTGAATGGCAGAAGTGAAAAACGCATGCTGCACGTAATGCCGGAAGATAATCTTGAGCAGCATCTTTGCGTGAATGGATTCGGAGACGTCTACGAGAACCTCCTCACCGCCCAAACAAGGAAACAGGTGACCGTTGCAAACACCGACCCCGCTTATTGGCAGCAGGTGACCAAGGCAGTAAGCGACCATAAGATCGTAGCAATTCAAACTGTTCTTCAAGAGATTCGAAATGGCCGCCCGGTGCCCCGTTTATTGAGAAGAGTAGTCTTCACGGCCGCCAACTTAGCGAAATCACGATGAAACCAAATCTCGATACACTAAACGCGAATCAACGCACCGCTGTTGAATGGACGGATGGGCCTCTATTAGTCTTGGCTGGACCAGGCTCCGGTAAGACCCTTGTGCTCACTCTTCGAGCCGCCCGGATTCTTCAGAATGATCCAGATGCCAGCATGCTGGCGTTGACCTTCACAACGAAGGCAGCAGATGAGATGCGGCAGCGACTCGATGCATTAATGGGCGGCCGGGCCGAACGTGCCCACCTTTGCACCTTTCATTCATTTGCGGGTGATGTACTGCGGCAGCACGGGAGTCATGTCGGAATTCAGCCTGATTTCTCTATGCTGACCAATGATGAGGATCGAATCGCGGTTCTAGAGGGAGTCATCGGAAAATTGAGCTGTGACACATCCGCTCTACCAACCGATCGAAAGAACCTCCTGTTTCTTTTGGACAGGTTGTTCGCGGAATCCTACAACGGTGAGCTCGTCGCCCCCGGGATGACCAAGACCCCCCCGTGGATCCCGACACTGTTCAAGAGCTATTGTGAGAAGCTTCAATCAAGCAACCGCCTTGATTTTGGAGCACTGCTTCATTTTGCTCGGTTGCTTCTTTCGAGCAACGCTGGCGTTGCTCGCCTTACCCGTCTCGCATGGCAGTATGTCAGCGTTGACGAGTTCCAGGACACGAACAGAGCGCAATATGACCTACTTAAGCTTCTGGCTGTGGGTAAGCGCCCTAACCTTTTCGTGGTGGCTGACGATGACCAGATTATCTACCAGTGGAACGGTGCCAGCCCGGAACGGCTCCTTGCCCTTCGTTCAGACTTTGGAATGGATGTCATCCAACTACCCGAGAATTTCCGCTGTCCCCCAGTCATCATTCAGCTCGCTAACAATCTGATCGGATTTAACCAAACTCGGTCAGAGGGTAAGCAACCGCTAGTTGCCATGAAGGCAGCTACTGATACCCCAGCGCTGAAGGCCGCCATATTTAATAACGAAGAAGAAGAGGCAGCGAATATTCCGAAAGTGATTACGGAATCTGGGTGGCGGCCTGAAGACTGTGCAGTACTTGCGCGAAACGCAAAATTGCTCGATAGAGCCGCCAATGCGCTTTCGGAACGTGGACTTCAGCCTTTTGTAGCCAAACGCAAAACCGAATTCGAGAGTCCTGCAGTCCGTTGGCTTTTCTCCGTTTTACGTCTCGCAAACGCGCGCCACGATAGGGAGTTACTTCGGCGGGTATGTGTGGCGTGGAATGACTTTACAGGAACGCTGATCGAGTTCGAGGACGTTGCAGCCGAAGCGGCTCTTGATGGCGGTGATTTCTTACGGGCTTGGGTAAATACAGCTTCTACAAAAAACCCCAAGGCACCCCATGCGCTACTACTGGCGGAGATTCGCAACCGGTTGGTCGATCGTATCGACTTTCTTGAGCTTCTCGAATTGTTTTGGAAAGCCAAATACATAGATGACGATCTGGAAGCCGAAGAAATAGCAACTTGGCGGGAGCTCCACGAGAGTCTTACCAGAGAGCACGCACTAGAAAATTTGACTCTGCATCTCTACCTGCAGGAGCTGGACTTGAAATCAAAGGCACCCGCGCAATTGCCTAGATCAGTCCGCTGCTTAACCGTGCATGGTTCCAAGGGAATGGAATTCAAGCACGTGTTTTTGATCGGAATGGCCGATGAAGTGTTTCCTTCATATCAAGCCACAAAAATGGGTCCTCAGAGTAAGGAAATGGAGGAAGAGCGAAGGAATTGCTTCGTCGCGATCACACGAGCTGAGGAAACACTAAATATCAGCTGGTCGCGGACCTACAACGGATACCAAAAAAGGCCCTCTCGATTCCTCGAAGAGATGGGTTTTACATTGAAGAAACCTGGGAGTTAACGCGACTCTATGCCCACCCCCCGCGAACACAAAACCGTCCAAGCCCGCATCCTCGGCTACGCCGAGGCCATCGGCTGGACCTTTGTGTCCCGCGAGGAAGCCGAGCAGCGGCGCGGCTTTGATCCGGAAGTCCCGCCCGCCGACTGCGCCAAGAACCGCTCGCTCTTTTTCGATGACCTGCTCGACGCCAAGCTGCGGGGATTCAACCCGCGCTATGCCGAGGCCGAGGGTGCCTTGCTCAGGCAGTTCCGGCATCTGCATGCCGACCTCTACGACAGCTGGGGCAGGCCCATAAATAGGGCTACGCATATCGCAAAGAATTGCGACATACCAGGGCATAGTTCATGTACTCGCCACTCGTTACGACTTGACTAAGGGTGATTATTGGCCTACATCTCGCAATACATGACGATATATGGCTGTTAGCCCAGCGTACTCGCAATTAATTACGACTATGAAAATCACTGACCTGCTCACTGATGATGCCGTGCTCGCCGAACTGGGCGCGCGGATTGCCGGTCGCCGGGTGGAATTGCAGCTCACCCAGGCGGCGGTGGCCGACCAGGCGGGGATCGCCAAGCGCACCCTGGAGCGCATGGAGGCTGGGCAGACGTCGCAGTTGTCCACCCTGGTTCGTGTGCTGCGGGTGCTGGGCGCCACCTCCGGGCTGGATGGCCTGATCCCGGAGTCCGGGCCCAGCCCCATGGATTTGTTGAAGCAAAAGGGCAAGGTTCGGCAACGGGCTTCGGGCAAACGTGCCGCACAGGCCACCGGCAAACCCTGGCAGTGGGATGAGAAGCCATGAGCACGCTGGCCGAAGTCAGGCTGTGGGGTAAGACCATCGGCGCGGTCTCGCTGCTGGATGGGGAGGAGGTCGCCCGCTTTGAATACGATGCGGCCTTCGCGCAGAGCGGCATTCAGGTCGCGCCGCTGGTGATGCCGCTTGCCCGGCGCGTGTACCGCTTCCCCGAGCTTGCCCGCCCGACTTTTCACGGCTTGCCCGGCCTGCTGGCCGACTCGCTGCCGGACAAATTCGGCAATGCGCTGATCGATGCCTGGCTGGCTACGCAGGGGCGGCAACCGGGTTCCTTCAACCCGGTCGAGCGGCTTTGCTATACCGGCGAGCGCGGCATGGGGGCGCTGGAATTTGCCCCCGCCATTGGCCCCAGGGCAAGGCAGACCACACACATCGAAGTCGGCAAGCTGGTTGAACTTGCATCGGAGGTGTTGTCCCACCGGAACAATCTGCAGGCGTCTTTTGTGGCTGAAGGCAGGGAAGATGCCCTGAGGGATATTCTGCGCGTGGGCACCTCCGCCGGGGGAGCGCGGGCGAAGGCGGTCATCGCCTGGAACCCGGAAACCAATGAAGTGCGGTCCGGCCAGGTCAAGGCCGGCCAGGGATTTGAATACTGGCTGCTGAAATTTGACGGTGTCAGCGGCAACAAGGACAAGGAACTGGATGACCCGAAAGGCTACGGGCTGATCGAGTATGCCTATTACCTGATGGCGCTCGACTGTGGCATTGATATCAGTGAATGCCGGCTATTCAAGGAGAATGGCCGATCGCATTTCATGACGCGCCGCTTTGAGCGGCTGGCTAACGGCGAAAAACTTCACATGCAGTCGCTCTGCGCCTTGGCACACTACGATTTCAACATGGCGGGCGCTTATAGCTACGAGCAGGCCTTGCTGGTGATGCGGCAACTACGGTTGCCCATGCAGGCCATCGAGCAACTGTTCCGGCGCATAGTATTCAACATCGTGGCGCGCAATCAGGATGACCACGTGAAGAATATTGCCTTCCTGATGAACAAGGCCGGGGAGTGGTCGCTATCGCCGGCCTTTGATATGACCTACAGCTTTAATCCTTCGGGTGCGTGGACGGCAAGCCATCAGATGACGATGAATGGAAAACGCGACCATTTCACGCTGGAGGATTTCAACGCCTGCGCCAAGACGGCTTCGATGAAGCGGGGGCGCGCCGCGAAAATCCTTGCCGAGGTACAGGCGACGGTCGCGCAATGGCCATCGTTTGCAGAAACGGCCGGCGTGCCTGATGCCGTGCGCGAGAGAATTCAGCGTACGTTGAATCTGAAACCCTATTCATGAAGCCCTATCTATGAAACCGGGCGAGCACAAAACCGTCCAGGCGCGGATCGTCGAATACGCCGAGGCCATCGGCTGGACCTTTGTGTCCCGTGAGGAAGCCGAGCAGCGGCGCGGGTTTGATCCAGACGTGCCACCCGCTGAGCGCGCCAAAAACCGTTCGCTCTTCTTCGATGACCTGCTCGACGCCAAGGTACGGGAATTCAACTCGCGCTACGCGGAGGCCGAGGGCGCCTTGCTCGGGCCGTTCCGCCATCCCCACACCGACATCTACGGCAACCAGGAATTCGTCGAGCACCTGCGCATCCGGGGCATATTCTCCAACAGCGGCATCCCCAGGTGTCAGGATAGATGTCGCCTCCCTTTGGGAGGATGTGTGGGAGGATGGGGCATCACCGACCCGGGGCTTTGCGCCCTCCGGGGTCAGCCGGGAAGGAGCCCGAAGGGCGACTGA
>WBZT01000105.1_pt1 | contig 71815 bp, 54 predicted proteins | sample 5204241 | NCBI WGS metagenome assembly WBZT01 (sample SAMN12344358, study PRJNA552823) | activated sludge metagenome | biome: Activated sludge suspended growth; feature: Nitrification reactor; material: Wastewater; isolation source: activated sludge from nitrification reactor of wastewater... | reverse complement strand
AAAATTTAAAGAAAATGGCCGCTTAGGGCAGTTTTGTCCTTTTTCAACAAAAGTCAAAAAAAGAGGCTGCCTCGTTCTGAGACAGCCTCTTTTTATTTTCCGGAATCAGAAGGAATATGTGAATCCGGCGAGTCCGAGGAAACGATAACTTGGATACTCATACCAGCGGTAATACTGGGCAAACGCAACGTTGTTGAGCTGTACCCAAACGGAAAGTACTTTGCTGTAACGGTAATCAATTCCCAGACTGAAGTCGAGCCATCCTTTCAGGTTGATTTCAGATGATTTGACGGTCGAATCACTGGTGGTATATTGTATGCCGGTCATATCACTGTTGTAGATCACATCTGCTTTGATATAAATTTTATCGCCGATGTTGTAATGTCCGTTAAGACCAAAGCGGAAGGCCGGTTTGTAGATCGCCTCAAAGAGTTTATCCGTATCATACTTATTGTACTCTGCACTCAGGGCTGCGCTGGCTTTCTCTCCTTGTTTATATTCGAGCGAGCCTTTAACGCGCAGCAGATTTACATTATCGTATGTAGTCGTATAGGTGGTTGGGAACAGGCTATCGTAGTAATTGATGAAAAACGGCATATTACGGTAACGGCCATACGAAGCTTCTGCTATGAACATCAGATCGTGTTCGAGCTTGATAGAGGCTCCACCTAATATTGTCAGCTTACGATTTGTATTTGTGAGGGCAACGGTATTTTTCATGAACGGATTTTCGCGACTTAGTGAACGCACATCGTTTCGTTCAAGGTCACCGCTTGCTTCGGCATACACCTTGAAAGCATCATTGATCACCTGATATTCTGCCCGTCCAAAAGGATAGAGGCGCATTGCACCTGAACCATTGTTCACTTCATAAGCGAGATTACCACCGGCTTTCAGCACATATTGATCCTTAGAAAACGTGAAGACCGGCTGCAGTCGGAAAATACTTCGATTGTAATCGAACAAGGCCTGACTGATTTTTCCTCCTTCAAACGAACCGCTCATAGAAAAAACCGCATTGTTCATGAGCTTACCGGCATGGGCTTCCAGTCTGACATTGTTTTCGTTTATCTTTTGATTGTCGCTGAAATTGTAAAAGCCGAGAGCGGCACCGTAGGTCCATTCATCTTTTCCTTTGTTGATGGATGACAATCCCACTTTTCCATAGATATCATCCATGCTGCGTTTCGTCTCTGATTTAGAGTAGAGTTCAGGAGGCGATTTGTAACCATAATAGTGAACTACATCACGCTGATAACCCAACGTTGCGCCGAGTGAAAACTTGTCATAGTAACGGGTCCCGAATACATTCAGTTTATTTGTGCTGTTTGACGGATGTCCGTAATCCTTAATTTTTCCGGAAGCAGACAAGTGACTCAGCCGGATCCCTGCGTCGAAACTCTTTGAACGCAGCGCATTGTAGGAAACATCCAGCAAAGGCATGTTTTCAAGACCGTATCCTGCTTTCACAAATCCATGATAGAGTTTCTTGATCACATCGTCCTTGATACGCACCGGTTTTATTGGTCGCGTATTGAATGCAGAATTCATGGGCTGTGGATCAGCTTTATAATTCAGTGCGCCGGGAGTCTTGAAACTGCTGGTATCCTGATCAGGCGAGATATTGATCTTGAAAGCATCGTTCAGCACAGGTTGATAGTCCTTCACGATATTGATGTCTTCGTTGCCGACATTGCCTTCTTTTCCTCCTGTTTGTGCAAGAGCAGACAGCGAACAGCAGATCAGTAATAAGATGGGTGATATTTTCATGATGTTGTTTCGCATCTGTTGGTTAGTTCTTTTGTTCTTTATTCAGATCTGTTTCCGGTACCGGTTGTTCCTGCGGCTGCGGGTTTTCGTTCATCTCCGTTAACAGAAGATCATCCAGTTTTTCTTTGGCAATGGCTTTGATATCTTCTGGGTCAGCAGGGTCCTTTTCGTAGTTTTCAAGAATACTCTGAAGTGTCGCCTTTGCCTGGAAATTATCTTTCAGCTCTACGTAATTATCGGCCAGCAGGATAAAACTCTTTGCAATCCAGAAATCATATGAAGGAACCTGGTTAGCCACATCGTAACACTTCGCCTGCGATGCCTTGAAGTTGCCCATTTTGAAATCGATGAGTGCCAGCATGTATTTCGCTTCAGCACCTACCTGACTTGACTGTTTGGAGATAATCGTGTATTCTTTCTTAGCCGCACTCAGGTCGTTTAGCGCCATGGCCGATCGACCCCAGGTAAGATGAGCTTCGTTAAGCGCTTCGTTTGATACCTTTTCGCCATTCACCAGTTTCTGTGCATATACAATGGCCTGGTCGTAGTTTGCATTAAAGTAGTAGGAGCGCATGAGACCGGTTTGTGCAGCCAGAACATTATCACGCATATCGGCCGTTTGCTCTAGGCGGGTATATTGTTCGATCGCTTTTGTGTACGACTTGTTGATGTAGTTGATAGAAGCAGCTTTTGTAAGCGACTTTTCTGTAAAGATGTTGGCCTGTCCACTGATGATAGACTCATAACCGGTGAGGGCATCCGTGTAGTTTTTATTCCGGTAATCGCATTCGGCTTTGTAGAAAGTTGCATTCAGCCTGTAAGCGCCATTGGGGAACTGTTGCAGGTATTTGCTGAAATCGCGGGCAGCTTCGTCGAAGTTCAGTTTCAGGTATCGTTGTTCGGCAGCTTCATAGGTGATAGAGTCCTGTGCGCCGGTACTGACACTCGCATTGGGGATGTTTTTTACATAGGTGAAATACTCGTCCGGTTTACCATCCGACACATAGATATTTTTCACACTGTTTAATGCTTCTGTTGCTTCAGGCGTGCCGGGGTAATTCGTGATGACCTTTTTGAATTGCTCCAGCGCTTCTGCATCCTGTTTATTGTTATAATAGGTCAGCGCAATATTGAGTTGAGCTTTCCGGGCATACTGGCTGTTCGGGAATTCGCGCAACAGCGTCGAGAAATTTTCACGGGCTCCGGATGCATTTCCGGCGGTCATCAGCGAACGACCTCTTTCATAGAGCGCATCAGCACGGTAACGAGATTTTGGATAGGAGCTAAGCAGGCTGGTCAGCGTATTCGATTTTGCTTCTGTTTGTCCTTGCAAACCCTGGATCACACCTTTCTGAAACAAGGCATAGTCAGCAGAAGCCGCTTTGTTGGAAATCGCCTGTGTGTAATATTGCATAGCATTGTCGAAATCGCGGTTAGCGTAGAAACAGTCGCCGGTACGAACCAAGGCATCATTATAGATATCGTTTTCTTCAGAAGATTTTTTCGCCAGGTATTTTCTGAACCAGGATTGGGATTCGTTGTAGTTGGCTAATTTGAAATAACAGTAACCGATATTGTAGTTTGCAATATTGTACATTGATGTGTTGACAGATCCGGGATTGAAAACAAATGTGCGGTACTGTTTGATGGCAGCATCATATTTCGCTTGTTTGAACAGAATTTCTGCTTTCCAGTAGATGGCTTTTGCGCGAACATCGGGATCCACATCATTCAGGATTGCTTTTTCGAACATGGAGATGGCTTTATCATTTTCGCCATCATTCATCAGTTCTGTTCCGCGGAAGTAGGCTACCTTCTGATAAGCGCCCTTAGTGCGAGTACTCTGTGTTTTGACTTTGTCGAGTGCGGCTAATGCATCTTTGTAGTTTCTGGTACTGAGGTAGAGCTCAGCCAGCAATTCATTGGCTTCATCTGCGTAAGTAGAGTTCGGATACTTTTCGAGGAAGTTTCTGAATGCGTTAAGACCTCCCGGTAACTTTAGTTCGTAAGAAAGTTTTGCGTAATTGAAAAGCGATAATTCAGTAATAGCAGGATTGTAATTTGACTTGGATGCAAACTCAAAAGCATTCCGTGCCGAAGTTTTGTTTTTGTCTTTGAGGTAGCAGGCACCCAAATGATACCATGCATTCTGATCGATGGAGTCCTGTGGTCCGATTACTTTCTCAAACTGGGCAACGGCATTTGCATAGTTGCCACCTTTGAACTCACACATACCGATCGTGTATCGGTCGTCGCGGCTCAGCACCGGCGTCGCCTGACTGTATCCATCGAAATAGACGAGCGCATTCTTATAATCCCCTTTCCGGTAATAACACTCCGCTATGATCCGCATAATCTCTGCATTGTTCTGCGGACTTTTATTCTTCAGTACCGGAACAGCATAGTCGATAGCTTCCTTGTATTTTCCCTGATCGAAATACATCTGAGTGATATAGTACGGTACCAGCGGACCAAAGGTGGCCGATGAATCAAGTTTGCTGAAATACTCGAGTGCGGTTTTGTAATTGTTGTTTGAGTAGGCGATATGACCGTAATAATATTGAGCCGCTGTCTGGTACTTCGATTTTACATTCAATATCTCATGGAAATTCCGTGCAGCCTTGTCATTGTCTCCTTTGTTGAAATAGCAGTAACCGGTTTTGAAATAATATTCGGGTACTTCATCTCCGGACAGATAATAAACATCAGCTTTTTCAAATGCAGGTAAGGCCTGATTATATTTTTTGGTTCGGTAATAATGACGACCCAGATAAAACCATGCAAGTGGCGCCTTGGTGCTTTCCGGATGCTTTTCCGTAAAGTTCTTCAGACGTTCCTCAGCATCCGGGTTCCATAGTTCGTATGAACAGACGGCTGAATAAAACGTAGCATTCATTTTATTGTGTTCCGAACCTTTTCCGCTGACCAGATACGTATCGAACCGTTCACGGGCGGCGCTGTACTTCTCCTTAATGTATAGCTCCCAGGCATCCTTATAAGGGCGATCGGCTTCTGTAAAATATTCTGTTAATTGTGCGAAGCTGCTGCCATGCAACAATAACAGGCAGAATATCAGTATTTTACGCATTTCTGGTTTGGGTATTTTCGGTATGGGTATTCTTTCAAAAGTACACCTGAGAAACGCCGAAGGCGGCTATAATCGTATCTGATTCAATGGAATTATTAACAGGCGAATATGAATTAGCGGTTGTAAGAAACCCGGGTTTTCAGAGTGAACGCCGGCGGGTGTTAGGGTTAAATTGCAACGCATGTTTTTCCGGATCTTCATTAATTCATCTATGGTTCATGAAAAAAAATTGAAAGTTGCGTTAAACCATCATGAACAAGTTGGGTCATAATGGTACTTCCGGAAATTTAAGTTGAACAAAAAAAACAAACTGATATGAAAATGCAATTTAAAGGATTGATGTTATTTGCGGGAATGCTCTCGCTGGTATTGGTTTCCTGTCGCAAGGACAAGGATTCGGATTTGAAAGATGAAGACACCAGTACTGTTGTTGAATATGCAGTTGCTGATAATGCCTTCAACGATGTTGTGAGTATCTCTGATGAAGCTTATGATGGATCGTTGGATACGTATCGTGGTGCATCCTCTTCAAAAGTTATGACCACCTGTGCTACGATTACCTTCGATTCGTTGACGAGTCCCAAGTCGCTGACGATTGATTTCGGAACTACCGATTGTTTATGTGGTGATGGTAACTACCGCCGTGGTAAAATTATCGTTACCTGGACAGGTCCATACCGTGATTCCGGATCTGTACGTACCATTACCTTCGACAATTACTTTGTGAACTTTAACCAACTGCTTGGAACAAAGACGGTGACAAACAATGGCACTAACAGCAGCGGGCATCCGGTTTTCAGTGTGACTGTAAATGGCTCCATTGTTTGGGATTCCGCCTACTATGGCGGGGGTGGTACCAGCACGTATACTTCGACACGTAAACGTGAATGGGTGGCCGGTTACTCCACTTATCAATGGCTGGACGATGTGTACCTGATTAGCGGAACGGCCAGCGGTGTTACACGAACCGGTTCTTCCTACACCATGTCCACATCAGAAGCGTTGAAAAAAGAAATTGGGTTCAGGCATTTTACCGATGGCACCCTCAACTTCACCCCATCTGGTAAATTCACCCGGACCATCGACTATGGTTACGTAAATGGACAACGTGATAATCTCGCGCAGGTAACGATCAATGGTTACACGTTCGTAGTGCAGTTAAAATAGTTTTATTCTGAATTAAAGTATAGGGTTAGGTGGCCACCGGAAACGGTGGCCTTTTTTTATCGGATCAAAGTGATCCTTCCGCGGACATTGTGGTTCTTCCGGTAATAATCCTTTAACTCTGCTTCAAAAACATACACGTCCTGAGGACATTCTTCTCCGGTGTTCAGGTACGTTCCGTTCCATGATTCAAGCGGTGATTCAGTCTGGAACATTACCTGTCCTCTTCTGTTGTAAATCGTTATCTTAAACTGCTCGATACCTTCTGCAAAAAACTCAAGCCGGTCGTTGATCTGATCACGGTTAGGAGTAAAAGCATTAGGGATGTAGAGAGAATAATTCGGGACAACCTGAACGGTGATGGTGGCTGTATCCGAGCATCCGCCCGGGTTAGTAGTGTATAATGTAACAACGTAGGTGCCGGTATCGCTATAGGTGTGAGTTGTTGCGCAGGCAGAATCACCTTTGCCATCACCGAAATCAAAATAACAACTACCGTTGGCGAACACCGATTCGAATGTAAATGTCGGGTTTGCATTGCTGGCAATCAATGGCTCGGCAGTAAACAATGCCTGAGGAATCTGGTAAACATCAATTTGCCCGGCCAGCGTATCTGTCGTTGAACAGGTGTCCGCACTAGTGATCGTCAACATCGGGATGTATGAACCCTGGAAATTATAGGTATGTGAAGGGTTATTAAGAAACGACACACTTCCATCGTCGAAATTCCACTCGTAAGTTGTTCCACCAAGTGCGGGCGACTGATCTGTAAATTGTACGGTTAAAGGTTCGCAGCCTTCGGTAATATTCACAGAAAAATCGACTACCGGATTTTCTTTCACGAATACAGATGAGGAATACTGTGAAGGCGGACAACCCGGTGTAGTGGTCTCGAGTGTTACGTTCTGTGTTCCGGTTGTTGAGAACGTATAGTTCTGCACATTGCCTGAAAGTACGGTGTCGGTACTGTTAAAGATCCAGGTCTGCGTAGCTCCCGGAACAACACCATATAAGGGTGCAAAATCAAAACTGTTTCCCCGTTCGCATTGCGGATCAGGTGGAATAAAGATAGCCTGTTGAACAGCCTTGATGCGCAGCCGCATGGTGTCCTTGTCACTGCAGAACCCCTGCGTTGCAGTAACAATAAACTGGACAGTGGAATCATTAACGCCAAACACAGGAACCAGTGCATTAGGGTTGGATGAGGTGGGAATGTTAACGAACTGTTGCGGTGTCCAGCTATACGTGTAGCCGCTTACCGGGGCAGCACCGATAGCAACGGGTTGAGTGGAGCAGATGGTGTCATCTACACCTGCATTTGCATTCGGTTGAATACCGACTTCAACAGTATCACGAATGGTATCTGAGTTGCAGAAGTTATCATTACCCACTATGTAAACTTCGTAGGTTCCGGGTCCGTTCCAGTATAGCCAGAAAGGACCGGCAACTCCTGTACTTCCAATATTCGGGACATTGGCAAAACTGAATTCAAAAGTAAAATTACTGGTTGCTACCGGCATCGATCCGGTATACGTAAACAATACACTGTCATCTCCGCAAAGCTGGTGATCACTGAGTGTGAAATCTACCGATGGCCGTGCGCGTACCGTGAGCGGTGTGGAATCTACCGGGGAGGTACATCCTTCAAGACTGGTCACCTGAACGGTGACGTACGTATTGCCGGCTGTATTCCATTGTAAGGTCGCGGTGGTTCCATTTCCCGGACTTCCGCCTAACAGTGTCGCAGTACCGAAGTTCCAGGTGTAGGTGGCTCCCGCGGGGGCGCCTGAAGAAAGCGGATTTAATGTAATGATTTCCCCTTCGCAAATCTGGAAAGGCGGGATGAAGTCGACGGTAGGAGTGTCGAATATTTTGATGGAGTCGGTGTAACTGAAACCAAGACATCCGGCTTCTTCAACCGTAAGGCTAAGCTGATACGTTCCTGCTGTTGTCCAACTAACATCAAATTGCTGATTGGTGGCACTGGTAACTGTTCCGCCTCCGTAGGTCCATGCGTACGTTGCATTGGCAGCCGCACCGCCCGTATAAACCACGGTTTCTTTCAGTCCTGTACAGCCGGAATCAGCAATGCTGAAGGTTGCATCTGGAATATCGAGCACGACAATAGTATCCTTGGTGGTATCGGAAGTACAACCATCAATCGTTACCTGCAGGCCGACAGGAAACGAACCAGCTGCTGTATATTGTGAAGTAGCTTGTCCGAACCCGGTGACAAAGGATCCATTGCTATTCGGGAACCACCAGGAATAGAATGTCGTCGGGTCTGTGGTAGATGCAGTAAGATCAACTGAGGTTGGATTGCTTCCATCGAAGCATAAGGTATCGTCGCTGGTAGTAAAGGTGACCACCGGCCGATCTTTCACCACTATTTCTCTTGAAAAAGAATGTGAGCAGCCTGTAGGGTCATTGAGTGTAAGCGTTACTAGATAGGTTCCGGGTCCATAAGCATGGGAAGGCAAATTAAAACTTGCACCGCTGCCTGTAACCGGAGGCGAGCCATCTCCATAGTTGAAATTATATAACGTACTTGGATTGTAGATGCTGTTATCACTGAAGTCGGCAGTAAGAGATCCGCAAGCAACGAGAGAATCTACATCAAAGCTGGCAGTTGGCAACATCTTCACATCGTAGCCCCAGGTAAAATCGAACCCCGAGCCATTCTGTGAAGTATCGTCTATCATTAGTGCATACGTGTTTCCATAACTCACAATAACGGGAGGACAATAAGGACTGGACGTACAATTACTCACTGACGCCGACATGCCGAAGGGAAGAAAAGGATCGTAAACAGAGTTGCAGGCCATCTCTGTACCCGGACATCCTGAAGTGATATCATACAATGCCCAGCGAAACCCGCCCACATTGGTAGGGAAACCCGTGAACTCCAGCGGACCAGTGTATCCTGCTGTAAACTTATACCAGAACGGACGCACCGGAGGAGAGTTAAAGCAAGATGGAGTAGGAGAGGTGCCAGGCTGACTGCTTCCCGGGCTTGAGAAATCGTACGTATTGCAGATCCGGGTTGCAGCGTTACAAGAGAGGCCGGGGGAGATAAATCCATTCGTGCTGGAAATACAGGCCAGAAATTCACCGTTGGTTTCGAGGGAGGTAACATAAAACCAGACCTGTGTCCCGGCGCTGCTGGTGAAAGCAACTGTGGCAGGATCGAAAGATGTAGGTGCTGTATTGCAGACATTGGTTCCGCCTCCTGAACAATTTCCATTAATAACCGTCACCGAAACCTGCTGTGCCGGATTAACACCAATGGGAACTACGGTGATCGTATTTACCGGGCCGTTGACCACAAATGAATACCAGACTTCATTGCCACCGACCGGGAGAGGCGCCAGCGCACCTGCATCGCAGGCATTGGAGAAACCGTCGCCGGTTGCGGTCGTATTGCTGTCATCAACGCAGGCGTTACCGGTTTGATCAAGATAGACGAACGTGGCTCCGGTACAATTATCGTTGACGGGAGTCTGAGCTATTACCGCGCTGGTCAAAAGAAGGGAGAAGAGCAGTGTCCACAGCCTGGTATATTTCATTTCCGGTGATGTGTTTTTCTGATTGATGTTGTGTGACTTGAGTGAAAGATATAACCGCGGTAAAGAATAGCCGGCTTAAGGGCCTTTATCCTGATGCGGAACCATTACTTTTGTCGTGCGAAAATACCCAAAATATGGATAAGATTCAACAGTATATTGAGACGAATAAAGACCGGTTTTTGACCGAATTAACCGATCTTCTGAAAATCCCATCTGTCAGTGCTGATTCGAACTACAAGAATGATGTGAGCCGGGCAGCCGAATTTGTAAAACAATCGCTGGTGGCGGCCGGTGTGGATAAGGCGGAAGTTTGTCCCACAGCCGGGCATCCCATTGTTTACGGAGAGAAAATGATTGATCCTAAGCTGCCTACCGTGCTGGTTTATGGTCACTATGACGTGCAGCCTGCGGATCCACTTGATTTATGGGATTCGCCGCCTTTTGAACCGGTGATCAAGGATGGAAAAATCTATGCCCGTGGCGCCTGCGACGACAAAGGTCAGGTGTATATGCACGTGAAGGCTTTCGAGATGATGAACCGCGAAGGATTTCTGCCCTGCAATGTGAAGTTCATGATTGAAGGAGAGGAAGAAGTGGGGTCAGTGCATCTCGGCCAATGGATTCGTGAAAACAAGGAGCGTTTGAAGGGAGATGTGATTCTAATCTCTGATACGTCGATCATAGCCAATGATATTCCAAGCATCGACGTTGGTCTGCGCGGACTGAGCTACGTAGAAGTAGAAGTGACAGGTCCCAATCGTGATCTGCACTCCGGCGTGTACGGTGGTGCTGTTGCCAATCCGATTACCATCCTCTGCGAGATGATCGCGAAGATGAAGGATGAAAACAACCATATCACGATTCCCGGTTTTTACAACGATGTACTTGAGCTGACGGCAGCAGAACGTGCAGAACTCAATCTTGCGCCATTCAGTCTGGAGGAATACAAAACCGACCTGCAGGTGGGCGATGTACATGGCGAAAAAGGATACACAGTACTCGAGCAGACCGGCATTCGTCCTACATTTGAAGTCAACGGTATCTGGGGAGGATATATCGGAGAAGGTGCGAAGACGGTGCTTCCGTCCAAGGCCTTCGCCAAGTTCTCCATGCGCCTCGTGCCCAACCAGCAATCCGATAAAATCACCAAACTCTTCGCTGATTACTTTACCAGCAACGCGCCGCCCTCAGTGAAAGTAGTGGTGAAGCCTCATCATGGCGGAGAGCCTGTTGTAACGCCGACGGATTCCGTTGCCTATCTCGCAGCCAGCAAGGCGATGGAAACTACTTTTGGAAAGAAGCCGGTACCAACACGCGGCGGAGGATCCATTCCAATCGTTGCCTTGTTTGAGAAAGAACTCGGATTGAAGAGTGTGCTCATGGGATTTGGTCTCGACAGTGACCTGATTCATAGTCCGAACGAGCATTATGGCATTTTCAACTTCCTCAAAGGCATTGAAACCATTCCGCACTTCTTCCTGAACTATGCGGAGATGATGAAAAAGTAAGTTCATCGGCTGAAATTGATACCCCGGTTAAGAAAACGGGAGTTCCATCCGGGAGCTCCCGTTTTTATTTTGATTTTTGATGTGCGTCTGTTACTTTCACACAGAATATGAAGAAATTTCCTTCAGAGCTTATATTCTGGGCCGGTGCGCTGGTCTATTTGTCCTGCATTAATCCGGCTGCAGAACACATGAGTCTTTGTATTTTTCACTGGCTGGGCATCAGCTGGTGTCCGGGTTGTGGCATCGGCCACAGCATCAGTTATGCCCTGCATGGTAACTGGTCCGAAGCCTGGCAGGCGCATTTCATGGGCATTCCCGCTATCGCCATCATTAGCTTCCGCATTACGCAGTTGCTGCAGCAGTACTTCAGAAACCGTCATCTCATCCAACAAAATAACCCAACCAACCAACCCTTATGAACAACAATTTACTCCTCTCCTTACCGGGCATTGAGTCAGAAGAAATGCTCTTCATTCAGGAAGCGATCAAGGACCTCTCCGAAGACCAGCAAAAGAATTTCCTCCTCCTGTATCAGGGGCGTAGAAAGGATCCGCAAACCATCATGATCTGTACCCTGCTGGGTCTGGTGATTGTGGCCGGCGTGCAACGTTTCATGCTGGGGCAGGTAGGAATGGGGATTCTTTATCTATTCACCGGCGGACTCTGTCTGATCGGCACCATCATGGACCTCGTCAACTATAAAAAGATGACACTGGAGTTCAATCAAAAACAGATTATTGAGTGTAAAATGATCTCGACCTCATTAGCGAGATAAGAAAATATTAAAATAACGTACGCCTGTCGATAATTTAATTTATCGGCAGGCGTTTCTGTTTAATTCAGCCCTTAAATTCGGGACATGCAGCGTCAATATCTTCTCCTCTTCATCTTCGGAATTTCCGTAGCCTTCATGTCGTGCAAGAAAACGGAGGTGGCTTCTGTTTTGGGTAATCAGGCTCCGCCGGATCATACTATAGAAAACGACGTGTATGAGAATTATATTACCAAGACCTATATTCTTGTTCTGGGTCGTGAGCCGGATACTATCGAGTTTCAATCAGCAATGGATATCCTAAAAACCGCCGGTCTATCTGATACATCGCGCCAGGTTTTTCTGGATGAAGTGTTCAGCGATCCGGGGTATAAGCACCGGCAATATCAGAAATGGAACAGCGAGCTGATGAATAATCTCGATACCAGTGAAATCAGTTTTTATTTATACCTGTTCGATCTGCAGTTGAGCGATACAGCTTATCAGTTTGCCTGGCCTGCGTTGCAGTATGAAAAAGACCGGCTGCTGGCCTTGCAACCTGCCGGGAATCTGTATGTAAGCGGAGCTGTTTCATTGCCTGAATTGCAGTCGCGGATGCTGAACAGTTATTTCTATGATCAGATCAATATGGGAGCGCTCAATTTTGTGGTGGTTTCATTCCGTCAGTTGCTGCATCGGAATGCTACGGATCAGGAGAAGTCGGCCGGGGTGAGCATGGTAGGTGGTAACAGCGCTGTTCTGTTGCTGCAGTCGGGAACCGGAAAGGACGATTATCTGGATATTCTGACGCATTCGGATGATTATTATGAAGGAACTATCGTGCGGTTGTACAATGATTTTCTCTTCCGTGACCCTGAGTCGCTGGAGATGTCGGTTGCGGCTATCCGTTACCGTGATACCGGCGATTACGAGCAGGCACAGAAAGATATTCTCTCTACTAACGAATTTATCGGCATCAAATGATAAAGCAAATCTATCAACGTTTCATCTGGCCGGCTTTCTTCGTGCTGCCGGCAATGCTCTCTTCCTGCACCAAGGAGAAGGAATATATTTACGAGGTAAATCCTGTACAGGTGCAATCGGGAGGAGGTGGCAAGAATACACCGAAGACCAATGCGGAGTTTATCACCATCGCGTATGCAGATCTGTTCGGAACACAGATTCCTCAACAGGGATTGCTGCGTTTAAGTGTTTTATACGATGCTATGGGTGATAAGAAACTGATCGAAGACCGGATCCTGCTCAATATGCTCTCGCAATCCAATGTGCAGATTCCGTCGGTTCCGCATGTCAACGGCGACACCTCTGCATTTATACAGCAGACCTATCGTAAACTATACAATCGCGAAGCGGATGCCTTCGAAGTATATTATCTGAAAGAGCAAATCCGTTTGAATCCCGCATTTACCCCGCGGGTTATCTTCTATGCCTTGATGACCAGCGATGAATACAGATACTATTAACAGGAACGCATGAACAGAAGAAAATTTCTCCGTACAGCAGGACTCGCCGCCGCGGGTGCTTTTGCTGCTCCCTACATCCTTCCTTCGGGCAGATTATTCGCGGCCAGTGGCATGCGCAAAGTCAATCATGTGGTGTTTTTGCTCTTTGCCGGTGGGGTGCGTAATCTTGAATCCGTTCAGTTCAACGACGGCAACCTGATGACCAATATGCTCAGCGGTGGAAGTTCCATCTCTCCGGATATTCTGCCGGCGATGGATTTTCTTCCTCCGGGACCACTAACACAGCCTTTGCAGAACTACGGAACGCTCTTCCGCAATTTCAGATATAAGCAAGGTCCGACAGGACATTATAACGGACATACTGTAGCCGTTACCGGGCAATATGTCAGTACCGATCTGAACATTCGAGAAGCACCGCGTAATCCAACCATCTTCGAATATTATCGCAAGCACAATAGTCCGCAGCAAACCGCACTCAATAGTTGGTGGGTAGCCAATTCGCTGGGACCTTATCCTGCTCTCAACTACAGCAGTGACTCCAACTATGGTCCAGCCTATGGTGCGAATTTCATGTCGCCCAATTTTCTGATCAACAACGATGGTTTAACGATGCTCGGCAATCCTGCCTCGTTCAGTAGTGCCGAACAATCCGCCATCGAGGCGATACGTAAATTTTCGAATGGATCTTTCAATCAGTCGTTCGTGGATCCCAATGCAGGAGTCGTGAATCCGCCTGCTGATGCCCATCGCCTGCAGCAATTCATGACCGGATTGTATACAAAGTACCAGAATGGTGCCTATTCGAATCCCTGGGGACTTGGATCAGCTATGAATGGCGATATGCTCAACATTATGTTCGCAGAAGAGATCATCACTGAATTCAAGCCTGAGTTGCTGACCGTGAACATGCAGGATGTGGATATCGGTCACTTCAACTTCTCAGAGTACGCCAACAATCTCCGCAAAGCCGACTGGGCTGCTGCGCATCTCTGGAACCATATCCAAAACACTCCTGGAATGGCAAATGATACGGTGATGATTATTGTTCCGGAGCATGGAAGAAATCTCAATGCCAATACTTCTGTCGATGCATATGGACGTTTCGCACTCGATCATACCGCTCCACAAGATGGAGTGAGCGGTGATCAGATGGCGCGTGAGATTTTTTGCATGGTGGTGGGTCCGCCTTCAGTGGTTAAGCAGGGGCAGGTGATCAATGCGGTAGAAGGGGAGAGCATAGAAGTTGCATCCGCCATTGCCAATCTGCTTGGTTTCGATAATAATATTCCCGCCAGCGCCGGACTTAAAGATTATGTTGCTTGCGATATTGCTCAAGCCTTCTATTGATAACACTTGCAACGGATGAAACGAAATAGTAATACGCTGATTCTTTGCAGTATCCTGCTGATGTTGTCGGGGATCATAGGCTGTTCGAAAGAGGAAACACCGGAGAATCCATACGACTCGGTTGACTATTCCAATACTAACGGCAACGACACTACGCCGGATCCCACGTCCATTACAGGTTTACACCAGAACCTGTTTTTTCCGAAATGTGCGGTGCCCGGATGTCACGATGGTACATTTGAACCGGATTTCCGTACGGTGCAGAGTACGTTCAGCACTATGTTGTACATGACTGTTAACAAACGAACCCTCGATTCTGCCAAAATTTTCACCTATCGCGTTATTCCTAATGATCCGGATAATTCGTTTCTGATGGAACGTCTGACGACCACTACTTCCGAATACATGCCCTCCAACAGCGTGCGGTTGAGCAGTGCTGAAATATCAAACGTGCGCACGTGGATCAACAATGGATGTCCTGATGCGGATGGGCAACTTCCGCAGAAACCCAATCTTCCTCCGAATATTTTAGGGTATAATGCCTATACGACGACTTATGTCCGCCTTGATACTTCCCGTGTAGACAATATCGTATACAACCCGTTTATCGCTCCGGCAAACATCACCATGCTTATTCCCGTGCTGGTGTATGATACAGCTGACGGAACAAATGCGACATTGCCGGAGGACTTCACTGTTCACCAACTGAAATTTTCAACAGACAAAAACAACTTCAGTTCAGCCACCACGGTCAACATGACCTGGTTGTCGCCGATACCAATTGGTGTATGGCAGGCAACGGTAAACACGGCTAACTGGCCGGTGGGTACTACAGTATACTTCAGAGCCTATTTCAACGATGGGTTTCAACTGAACCCGGCGGAGTTTCCTAGAAATCAATCGCTCGATTATTATAAAACTTATTTCGCATTTAAGGTACAATGAAAAAGCTGCTGTTACTCGCTATTACTATATTCGCTCTGGCTGGTTGCAAGAAAGAGGAAGATGTTCCTGATCCTGCTCCGGCACTTGAGTTTGTTTCCGTGACACCAACTTCCGCCACTGAATTCAGCGACTCATTGGTTTTTACAATTCATTACACCGATGTTGACGGAGATCTTGGAGAGAACAATCCGGATGTGAAGAACCTTTTTCTCACTGATAACCGCATCGGCATTCAGTATGCATATCGGGTACAGCAATTGGCGCCTTCCGGTGCGGATATAACGATTTCCGGAAATCTACAGGTTGTGCTGAATACAATAGCACGGACAGATACTTCAGTAGCTCAGGAAACGGCTACGTTTACGATTTACATGAAGGACAGAGCAGGTCACGTCAGCAATTCGGTAGTGTCGCCTGTGATTACAATCCATCCCTGAATTATAGTTCAATAATAAATCCGAGTGTGGGGATGACCGTACCGGTGGTGTTTTTCACATTTTTCACCAGATAGCGGGAGTTGTCATCGGGATCTGTAACATTCTGATTGTTTGCATCACGCACCACGTCGATATACGGAGCAAGCTCTGACTTCTGATTATAAAAGTTCTGAATGTCGAGATACAGATCGAGTGCCCATTTTTTGAAATAGTACTTCTTGTCGATACGGATATCGAGCTGATGGAATACCGGGGTCCGTTCAGCATTCACATTCGTTCTGTCCAATACACCTTGTCCGCTGATATCCCAGTTAGTTTTCAGAGACGAAGAATACACATCATACGGTGTGTACGGACTTCCACTGTTAAATCGGAAACGTACACCTGCTTCCCAGTTGCGCTTAAATGTTTTGCCGGCGGTCAGACTCATGATATGCCGGTAATCCCAGGATGCAGGAATGTACTCTGTTGTTAAGTTAGTGAATTCACTACGAACAAACGTGTACGACACCAATCCGTAGAATCCTTTGAAGAGCTTCTGCTGAAACAGGAATTCTACCCCGTACGATCTTCCTTTCGAGCGGGAATCGACCGGTTCATCTCCCACTACGCCGAAGTCGCTTCCCTGATTCGCGATGCTGATCGAATCGAGTAATCCGAAGGGATACTGATTATACAATTTCAGAAATCCTTCTACCGTGAAACGGGCATTGTTCTTTGTCTGATATTCGAAGCCGGCAACGAAATGTGTAGAGCGGATATACTTCACGTCGCGGTTCACCAGTTCATTATTGTTGTTTCGGTAGCCCAGAATGGTATACGCCGGCAACTGATAGTAAATGCCGGTGTTGGCGTTGAACGTGATCTTTTCTGTTATGCTTTTTGAGAGTGAAAAACGAGGAGAGAATTGTTGCAAAGGATTTTTCATCTTGTTTCCGAAAGTATTCGCATCGAGTCGACCTCCCAGCGAGAGCACGAGTCCACTTCCTGTAAACGTTTTGCTGACCTGACCGAAAGCTCCGTACTTCAGGAAATCAATTGCTGAAGAATAGTTGATGGTTCCGATATTCGGCACCTGATTAAAGGTAGTATTGGTATAACCGGCCTGCTCAAGTGCGATTCCGACATTCGTTTTCCAGTTGTTTTGTGAGATGGTTCGTTCAGCGCGTAATTTATTTTCTGTTTCTGTAGATGAGTAGTCGAGTAATTTCGCCTGGTCTTCGTTGTTGTTGGTGTATTTAATGGCGCCGTTGCTCAGTTGATTTCTGCTGATGACCAGCTGATAGAAACCATTGCCTTTGTATTTCTTGTAACTTCCGCCGATGGTGTAGTTCCACTGGGTGTTTTCGGGGAGATTGCCGAGGATGTACCGTTGTTCTTCGGTTTCGTTTGCAGCGGTATTGAGCGTAACAACATCGTACGCGCCGAGGCCGATGAAATTGAATTCTGTTTTATTGTCGGGTTTAATTTTATACTTGAACTGAAAGTCATTGTATGTAGGCAGAAACGGTAGACCGATGGCAGAGAATAAAAACTGCAGATACGATCTCCGATAGGACGCGATCAGCGAAGAGTTTTTGGAGATGGGTCCGTCGAAGGTCATTGCCAGGTCGGTGGCGCCGAGGGCGAAAGCTACTCCGGGCTTGTCCGTACGTCCGTCTTTGAATTTCAGGTCGAGCACCGAACTCAATGCGTTACCTCTGTTCGAAGGAAACGCTCCCGAATAAAAATCTACATCGCTGATAAAATCCACGTTCAGCATGCCGACGGGTCCGCCCGAAGCACCTTGTGTTGCGAAGTGATTAATGTTAGGCACTTCGATACCATCGAGAAAGAAACGGTTTTCATTGGGGGAACCACCCCGTACGATCAGGTCATTTCTGAATGCAGCTACGGAAGCTACGCCCGGCAGCGACTGCAGCACCTTTGAGATATCGCGGTTTCCGCCCGGTGTACGTTTAATCTCGGCAACACCGATATTTCGCATCGACAGGGGACTCTCTTCTTTACGATAGAAAGGCTGAGCACGGATGGTGACTTCCTTCAATGATTTCTTTTCTTCTTCCAGGGCAAGTAATAAATCGGCTGGACGTTCGGGATTGATTTCAATTTCAAAACGGTTATACGATTTAAAGCCAACCATTACCACTTCCAGGTTATAAAGTCCGGGATGCGGAAGTTTTGTTTCAAACTTACCATCAAAATCAGCTGTCACCGGAAAATTGGTTTTACCATCTTTAAAAGCCACCACAGCTAGCGGAACCGGTTCGTTGGTCGTTGCATTCACCACTTTGCCGCGCACTACACATTCCTGCGCGGATGCCAGGTGGAAGGTTAATAACAGGAATAAGATCGGGAGGACAGTTTTCATCATTGCTGCTAACAAAATAAGCGGATATTGGTTTTCAATACGTCGGAAAATCATGGATTCTGCTGTTAATTGTGCTGATTTCAGACAGAATTCACGTTTTCAGGGTTTGTCCGGCATTGGTTGATCAGCTATGTTTGCCATATGAAGAAGTATGAAGTGCACCGGTTACCGAACGGCATGAATCTCCTGTATGTCCACCATCCCGAAAGCCGGGTGACACACTGCGGGTTATTGATAAAGGCCGGAACGCGTGACGAAAAACGGGGGAAAGAAGGGCTGGCGCATTTTATCGAACACTCGCTATTCAAAGGCACTAAAAAACGGAAATCGTATCATATCCTCAACCGTCTTGAAGTGATCGGAGGGGAATTGAATGCCTATACCACCAAGGAAGAAACCTGTCTGCACGCATCGGTGATGAGCACTTACTTTGAGCGGGCAGCCGAGTTAATTGCCGACATCTCCTTTCACTCTGTATTTCCGGCAAAGGAAATTGAAAAAGAGAAGGAAGTGATTCTTGATGAAATCCGTTCGTATCAGGATACTCCGTATGAGCAGATTTTCGATGATTTTGAAGGCCAGTTGTTCAAGGGGCATACACTTGGACACCCGATTCTCGGAACTGAAACATCGTTGAAATCCTTCACGCGGACCGATCTGGTAGATTATGTAGAGCGTCAATATGATCCTTCTGCGATGGTATTTGCAGTAAGTTCAGATCTACCTGCAGAGAAAGTGCTTGCCATCGTTTCGAAATACTATGGAGGTGTAAACAGAAAGGGGCGCAAGCCGGGACGGAAAACATTCGAAGGATATAAAAGAAACGAAATGCATCTGCCGAAGGCGATTTCACAGGTCCATTACATCACCGGTCGTCCGGCTTATGCCTTACAGGATCCGAGGCGATATGGACTGGTGTTGTTCAATAACCTGTTGGGAGGTCCGGGCATGAACAGCAGGCTGAACCTCAATATCCGCGAAAAGTATGGGTTCACGTACACCATTGAATCGGGTTACCATACCTATACAGACACCGGAATATTTCATATTTATTTCGCTACGGATGCCGGACATTTTGAAAAGACCGAGAAACTCCTGAAAAAAGAGATCGATATCGTTTGCGACAAAATGTTCACGGCGAAACAGGTACATCAATACCAGGAGCAGCTGATCGGACAGATACAACTGGCGCAGGAAAACCGGCTCAGTGTATTGTTGTCGATGGCAAAGAGTCAGCTCAATCTTGGACGTATCGTACCGCTCAGCGAAATCAGCGAAAAAATCAGGAGCGTGACTGCCAGAGACCTTCGGGAAATTGCCCGGGACATGTTGGGTACGAAAGGCCGTTCCCTGCTCGTTTACCTCCCAAAATGACAGGCTGATGACCCGGATTTCGCCGAACTTCGTATCTTCGCAAAGATGAAAAAACTGATTCCCGTCTTGCTCATTGGACTGCTGGTGTTCAATGCCTGTCAGAAGGATACGAATTACAGCACCGTTCCGGAAATTAAGTTCGAACGTTTTGAATTGTATAAAAACGCAGCAGGAAAGGATACTACTGTGGATTTTATTTTCTCATTGACTGACGGTGATGGAGATATCGGATTTGCCGATAACGAAATAGATAAATCCTGCGGGGCAGATAATTTCAATCTCTACATCTACTATGAGGAGAAAAACGGAACTGCCTATCGCCCGAAAAAACTCTGGACACAAGTCACCGAAATTACACCCAACTGCGATACCCTCGTTTATTTCGACAGTGTACAGATTGCGTTCAATCAACGTATGCAGTACATCGAGCCGGCAGGTAACAGCAAAGGCATCGAAGCTGAAGTACGCTATCGCATGGATTACGTCAGTGCTTTAATACTGCTCAGTAATGTCGGGCGTTTTGATTTTTACATCCGCGACCGGGCAAATAACAAGAGCAACAGGGTGTTTAGTGAGGATTTGGTGTTGGTGAAGTGATTGGTGTTCTCGATACGATTTTTGCGTAATTAAACAAACAAGGTTTGTTTAATTACGCAAAAATCACTCGAGCACCAACATTACCTATAAGGTTGTAATCACTCGAACACCAACATTACCTATAGGGTTGTAATCGCTCGAACACCAACACGCTTTCTTGGTTAGCAATCACTCGAACACCAACATTTTCCTTGGGATAGCGATCACTCGAACACCAACATTCTTTCACGGGTAGCGATCACTCAAGCACCAACATTCTTTCACGGGTAGCGATCACTCGAATACCAACATTTTCCTTGGGATAGCGATCACTCGAACACCAACATATTCCTTGGGGTAGCGATCACACGAACACCAACATATTCCTTGGGGTGGCGATCACTCGAACACCAACATTACCTATAGGGTTGTAATCACTCGAACACCAACATTGCCTATAGGGTTGTAATCACTCGAACACCAACATTACCTATAGGGTTGTAATCGCTCGAACACCAACATTACCTATAGGGTTGTAATCACTCGAACACCAACATTACCTATAGGGTTGTAATCACTCGAACACCAACATTACCTATGGGGTTGTAATCGCTCGAACACCAACATTACCTATAGGGTTGTAATCACTCGAACACCAACACGCTTTCTTGGTTAGCAATCACTCGAACACCAACATTTTCCTTGGGATAGCGATCACTCGAACACCAACATTCTTTCACGGGTAGCGATCACTCAAGCACCAACATTCTTTCACGGGTAGCGATCACTCGAACACTAACATTCTCTTTTGGGTAGCAAGCACTCGAACACCAATATTCCATTCAGGAATATCAAATACCCGAACACCAACCTGTTTTCAGTCAGATTAAACAAACGTGCGATTTAGATTCATTTGGAGGTGTCATCGGACATTCCTCTCACTCTCTCTTAAAAAGAGTTAAATAATACAAATGCTTAAAGCCAAAGCCATCCAGGACATTTGCTAATTTGCTAATTGGTTCAATTGGCTAATTAAACACGAAGCTGTTTGGACCGATGCCGGTAAGGGTTGAGTCAATCAAAGTTCCGTTCATGGTGTAGCGTAGAAAGTGCGTATTGGCAGAGAACGATGATTTGCCGGCATAGATAATATTGCTGGAAGGGTGAATGCCCAGCGAATAAAACTCGCGGTTAATGAGGGGCGATGCGGGAAGAACATTGTCGTTGATTGACATCGTATAGACACTGCCGGTATAGGTGCCGCTGCCAACCAGGAAGTAGATTTTATCTCCGTTGCCGTTTGCATTTAACTGCACAGGATGCTGATCCCAGTTGAGTGTAATTTGTTTCAGGAAAGAATAGCTGTTGGGGTCAATTTGCAGGATACTGCCGGGAGCATCGTCAGGCGTTGGTGTGAAATCAGTGCCGAGACTGCCTCTGCACAACACCCATATTTTCCCGTCTTTGTCCTTACGAATGGAAGAAGGATTTATATCAGTTTGAATGGTATCTGTAACAGTAAAGGAGTTCAAGTCGATGACGGTGATGGTGCTGTCCTCAGCATATCCGCCGCCATTACATACAAATAGTTTAGAGCCACTCACCAGCATTTGTTCTGGTCCTGATCCGCAGAGGACACTTCCGGTAATTGTATTGTTGAGGAGATTTATTTTATAAACGCTATTCGTGCCCCAGTCAGAGATATAGCCGTCGTTGTTATAACCTACCATGAATCGTGGAGAGTTGATACCGGTGATCGTAGCTTTCTTTTTGAAATCGGTCATTGAAACTACTTCCACGCGTTGCGAATTGTTTACGCAGAGATAACCTACGCTGTGATAGATGGTCATGGATTGCAGGAGATCTCCCACCGGATAACCATTGGCGGCAGTGAAAAGATCATCGGTAAAGTAGGAGGAGTCGGATGATGCAAAAGAAACCGATGCGTTACCTTGTCCGAACGCTCCTTCGTTGACAATAAAAACGCCATGCATGTTTGGAGGCAATGGAGTTGAGTTTGCATCTTTTTCTTTTTCGCAAGATGAAGCGATCATCGTTGTGATGACTACGGTGAGTAAATAGAATACTTTTTTCATATGAGTGCAGTTGATATGTAAAACAGTTTTACCACGAAGTGCTGCACAACCAGGCCGGATATCGGCTGATGATGAACTGACCTTTCCTCCGAAGGCGGCTTCATGATGTACTGTTGGCAGGTCTTCTGACTCACAGGCCATCCCATCCTTCCCGTCCGGTTCAAATCCACGGACAGTGGCAATCGGGATCGTTTGCACGAGGCAAATTCTGTTTACAGCAGCGGGGACTGTTGCCGGATTTCACGGCATTCCCTTTTCATTCCGCGCGTTGGCGGAAACCATCAGCGGGACAAACATATATAAAACGAAAATTTAATTGACACTGAGGAACGCAGATTGTGAGGATTTGCGATGGATCAGGCAGATAATCACTGGTTTAATATATGTAAAATGGCGGCATCAATTCCTGTGTTAACCGGAAAATCAAATGGTTTCAGGTATGCGTAGTCATTTAGTGCGGATGCGATGTCGGGTTTTTTCTGATTTACGTGAATGATGCGACCGGCTTTGGCGTGCAGCTGAGCGAGGTATTCTTGTTCCGTTTGTCCGGGAGTAGGAATACAGATAGCAGGGCGTTGCACGGCGCAAAGGTCCATGAGCGTTGAATGACCGGATCGGGAGATGATTTTTCCGGCGCTGAGAAAATGATGCTTCATCGCTTCGGGAGATAAATGAGACACGAAGCGGATATTCCCTTCGGTATAATCCTCTTTTTTACCGGGTTGACCTCGTACCAAGAGGACGGATGCAGAGTGACCGGAGAGTTGTTGCCGGAGGATTCTTTCCAGTTCTGACCGTTGTGGTTCCGGACCGGAGATGATGGTCAAGATATCATAACGATCGTGGATATCCGCAGTATTGAACTCGGGAAGTCGGGAAAGCGGTCCGATAAATGTCACGGGAAGTTTTTCCATACCTCGAAAGTGTGACAACTCGCCGGTGATATTCTCAGTTCCGGGTAAGTCAGGTACCCAGAGTTGCTGAAACGGGCACAGGAAATTCCGGTAAAACGCCTGTATAGGTGCCGAAAAAAAGCGATAGCCTTGAGGCAACATGAGTTTCAGCTGATGGCAGATCAACACAGAAGGGACCGAACGCGAATAAGCGCCGTATCTGTTATCGCTGATAATCAGGTCGGGTTTAAGTTCACCAACAAGTTTTTCTATTGCAATGTGTTCATTCCGGATGGCAGTAAGGATCGTGCGGGATTGCAGCAGCATTGAAAGCGCCAGCGGACGATGCAACGGATAACGTACGTCGATACCTTTGAGAGAATGAGACTTCAGGTCCGGAAACACCTGCTGCAGCAGGAGCAACGAATCGCCTTCGCCTGCCAGTGTAATCTGATGACCCTTCGATAAAAGACACCTGATCACCGGAATGCTGCGGGTTGCATGACCGAGTCCCCAGTTCAATACCGTATATAAAACATGCCGTTGCTGCACGTTGTAAAAATAGGGCTTTGGAGCGACCTGAAAACACTGTACTTTCGCTGACCCTAAAACCAACCATGCCCAAGCGTAAACTACAACGTTTTGAAGAGCTGAAAGGATTGCAGCGAGTATTTCAGTTCCCTTATTCACAGGTACATACCGACCACGGCATGAAAGGTAACTGGCGTCCCAAAGTTTTCGGAAATGATCATCCGCTGGTACTGGAGCTGGGCTGTGGAAGAGGTGAATACACCGTAAATCTGGCTCAGTCGTTTCCGGAAAAGAACTTTATCGGCGCCGATATCAAAGGAGCGAGACTTTGGCGGGGCGCGAAAACCATCAATGAAGAGAATATCCTTAATGCAGCTTTTCTGCGTGTGCAGGCCGAGTGGCTGGGAGAATTTTTTGCAGAAGGCGAGCTCAGCGAAATCTGGATCACCTTTCCCGATCCTCAGCCGCAGTTATCGCGTGAAAACCGCCGCCTTACCAACCCTGTATTTCTCTCCCGCTACCGCAATATCACGGTCAGGGGCGGCATCTTCCATCTAAAAACCGACAACATCGGACTCTTCGATTACACGGTAGAGATGCTCGGAAATGAAAAGGGGTTTATGGAAGTCTGCACCCGTGATCTGTACAACGAACCGCCGTCTGGATTCGATCTCAGCATCCAGACCACCTATGAAAAGAAGTTCCTGGCTGAAGGTTTCAGGATCAATTATCTTAGATTCAGGTGGGCCTGACCACGTTTCAGGAGCTGTTCACCCTTTTTTATAAAATTTGCGGGTCTATCATTCGTCAAACCATTTACCTTTACCACAAATATCAATAGCCATGAGAAAAACCCTCATCGTTGTCGGCGTAGTAGCCGTCGTAATCTTCTTTGTTTACCGATTCTTCGCCGGTACTTATAACAGCATGGTTGAAAAAGATCAGGCTGTGCAAGGTGCCTGGGCGCAGGTAGAAAACGTGTATCAGCGTCGCCTCGACCTGATTCCGAATCTGGTTGCCACTGTAAAAGGTGCCGCCGAGTTTGAAAAGAGTACACTCACTGCCGTTATAGAAGCCAGGGCCAGTGCTACCCAGATCAAAGTTGATCCGAAGAACCTCAACGCTGCTGATTTACAGAAATTCCAGGCTGCACAAGGAGAACTGAGTACTGCTCTCGGACGATTAATGGTTGTTGCAGAACAGTATCCTCAGCTGAAGGCTAACCAGAATTTTCTTGAGCTGCAATCGCAACTGGAAGGAACAGAAAACAGAATTTCTGTAGAACGACAGAAGTTCAACGAAATCGTTCAGGATTACAATGCCTATATTAAGAAGTTCCCGCAGGTACTGTTAGCCGGCATGTATGGTTTTAAGGATAAAGCCTTCTTTGCTGCAGATAAGGGTGCTGAGAAAGCTCCTAAAGTTGAATTCTAAGCATGAAAGCACCGGAATTATTTTCTGACGAAGATCGCATCCTGATCAAAGCGATGATCGGTGAAGCCGAGAAAATGACCTCGGGTGAGATGCGTGTGTACATTGATGATGATTGCAAGGAAGATGTGATGGATAAAGCAGCCTTTGTATTTGCGGAGCTGAACATGCATCAGACAGAGCAACGCAATGGTGTACTGATCTATCTCGCTGTCAACGACCGTAAGTTTGCCATCATCGGCGATGCGGGCATTCACTCGAAAGTCGGAAATGATTTCTGGAACAGAATAAAAGCGGAAATGGGAACGATGCTGTCTGAAAACCGGTACCGTGATGCATTGGTATATGGTATCCGTGAAGCTGGAGAACAGTTGCAGCATTATTTTCCCTATCAACGCAACGATAAAAATGAATTGCCCGATGATATTGTTTTCGGCAAAGGAGATGTGAAATGAAAAAGTACATATTGATTCTTCTTTGCCTGCTGGGCTCGTTCAGTTCATTTGCGGCAGTTGAATTTCCTCCGCGTCCCGATCCTCCGAAGCTGGTCAACGATTTCACAAATACGCTGGCGGAAGAAGATATTTCGCGACTCGAGCGGCAACTGGTTGCATTTGATGATTCCACATCGGTACAGATTGCGGTAGTTCTTATTTCTACACTCGACGGGTACCCGATCAGCGATTATGCTTTTGAATTGGGGGAGAAGTGGGGTGTTGGGGATAAGAAGAAAAACAGCGGTGCTTTATTGTTGATTGCTATTAATGATCATAAGCTCTTTATTGCTACCGGGTATGGTCTCGAAGCCACACTACCGGATGCGCGTTGCCGAAATATCATCGAGAACGATATTACTCCTGCTTTCAAGAAAGGACTTTATTATGAAGGTATTCAGGCCGGCACCGAAAAAATGATGCAGGCGGTGAAAGGAGATTACAAGGATACGCCGCGCAAGAAGAGCAAAGGTGCTGGACGAATCCCTGCGGTGCTGATTATCATTTTGGTTTTCCTGTTTATTTTCCTGGCGAAGATATTTTCTGTGCGCCGATATTCGATACTCAACAATATACCGTTTTGGGTGGCCTGGTCGTTGCTGAATGCTGCGGCGGGGCGAAGAAAAGGACGCTGGTCGGATTTTAGCGGCGGCAGGGGCTCATTTGGTGGCTGGTCGGGAGGTGGAGGATTCGGTGGTGGATCGTCCGGCGGCGGCGGCTTTGGCGGTTTCGGTGGCGGATCGTTTGGCGGCGGCGGAGCGGGAGGAAGCTGGTGATTTTTGCCGACGGCCAAATTAATTGGTGGATTGGTGAGTTGGTGAATTGGTGAGTTGGCAAATTGGCAAGTTGGCGAATTCGAAATTGCTGATCGCGACCAGTTAATGTATCTGAAATCTTTTATTTTTTCCCGATCTCCGGTAATACGATTTCGAAAGTAGCACCGCCACCATTCTTTACGTAGAGTAGATTTCCGCCGTAGGCTGTAACAATCTGGTGACTGATGCTGAGACCGAGTCCGACACCTTTTCCTGTGGGACGGGTAGTAAAGAATGGCAGGAAAATTTTTTCTACGTTCACCTCTGGAATTCCGATTCCGTTATCTTTCACGCTCACGATGATTTTTCCGTCTTCGTTACGGGTGGAGATAGAGATCAGTCCGTCGCGTTTATCATTTGTTGCCAACCGATCCTGAATGGCAGTGGCCGCATTTCTAAGCAGGTTGATCATCACCCGGAAAAGATCACTGTACACAGACGAGGTCTTTTGCATTTCTGCAGCAAGGTCCATCTCCACGCCAAAAGGAGATTCGTCGTTTCCATTGGTCCATGTTTTTACACTTACACCCACAGCATCGTTGATGAGTGCATGCACATCGACTTCTGTTTTCTCTTTACCAAATGCCGATGAGTGCTCGGCCATACTGCGCACAATTTCTCCAGCCCGGTGTCCGTGTTGTGAAATACGTCCGAGGTTATCAAGCAGGTCGTTGCAAATATCAACAGCGTCGGTGATGCCATCGATACCTTTCAGCTCCTGAAGTTCTTTTACGAGATCAATGGAAACAGCCGAAAAGTTGTTAACGAAGTTGAGCGGGTTGAGCAATTCGTGCGCGATACCGGTGGTAAGCTGACCGAGCGAAGCCATCTTCTCCTGGTGAATCAACAAGCGTTGTGCTTCCTGCAGTTCTTTCAGCGCCAGCTCCAGTTCCAGTGATTTCTTCTCTACATTTTTCTTCTCTTCCACGATCTGCTTGGTGCGCAGTTCAACGAGCTCCTGCAGTTTCGCCTCACGGCTGCGGAACTCTGCAACAACTGCATCGTTCTGATTGCGGAGACGGTTGATCAGCTCCTTCATCAGCAGGCGGTTCATAGACGGGTTGCTGCCGAGCAAACTGAAGAAGTCGCGGATACCAAGACGGAGAATAGATGCATCGGATTTTGCACTTACTGAGGCGGTGCGGGGAGAATTGTCGATGAGCGAAGCTTCACCGAAGTAATCGGCGGGGCCCAGTTCGGCAAATTCGATGTTGCCATCGTGGACTTTTAACTTTCCACTTTCGATGATGTACATACTCTCGCCGGGATCTCCTTTTTTAAAGAGCGGTTCATTGGCGCGGAGTGTGATCCGTTCCACCATCACACAGATTTGCTCAAGCAATGATTTTTCGGCACTGCGGAACAGTGAGGTCTTGCTGAGGAGTTCCACCAGCTTCAGGCGATCGTCCAGCAGGGGCTGTACATCGCTGGCGATGATGATCTGTTTGGGGTTGAGAGCTCCGCGTTCAGCAAGCAGTTGTTTTATTTCCTCGAGATTTTCGAGTTTCTTTTTGTTGCGGAGACCGTAGGCGGAGTCCGTATAGTAAAAATGATTTTCTAAGAAGTCTTTTTCGAGTTCGTACCAGTCGTTGAGTGTAAATGATTTTCCCTGCTCACTCCATTCCTGTCGCAATGATTGTGATACCGTAAAAAAGTCGTTACGTCCCAGGTAGTCGAGATCGGCATCGCACATGATCTTCTGAAAAAGTCCATCGGGTTTTCGTGGACTCTGCGTAGCCATAATCAGTTCACAGATTACATCGATCTGTTGTTTGTTATAGCCGAACTGCGGAAGCCATTCACCGGCGAGACGTGCGCCGATACCTTCGTTCTTGTCGTATTTTTCTATAAATCCCACATCATGCAAGAGTGCTGCTGTTTTAATCAGCATCGAAGATTCTTCGTCGAGGCGTTCAAGGTCGCAGAGAATTTCAGTGGCGCGAACCACGTCTTGCGTATGGGGGATATTATGGTAGTAGAGTCCGTGAGGGAGTTTATGGCGAAGTTGTCCGAGGACAAATACTTCCGCGTCTTTATAATTCATAGCGCTGACTGGAGGGGATAATCCCAATAAAATTACGTCCTTTTTTATTTCGGACTTCCGGCTCCGCCGAAAAACCCCCTATTTTGGGGATGGGTCAAGGGCGGTTGATCGTAAATTCTTGAGTCTTAGTGTCGAAGCGGATATCCAGAGCCCGGGCTTTTCGCAGAATTTCCAACAGGATTTCTTCCCGTTTCGTGCTGAAAATGTCAGCATCGATGGTGTTAATGAAAAAGAGGAACTGGAGTTCTATCCCGGCATCGGTGATCCGGTCGATGCGTACCGTCGGCGACGGATCCTGCACCACATCGGGGTGTTGCAATAACAGATACTTCACCTCATCACGGAACTGTTCAATCTTTTCGATCGGTGTTTCCATGCGGACCTGGAGTGGAAACAAGGCACGGATCATATTACGCAGGCTGATATTCTCAAGTTCAGCATCGGTCATTTTCTTATTCGGGACGCTCACCAGCGTTTTCTCCAGCGTACGGATTTGTGTACTGCGGAAACCAATGCGTTCTACCTTACCCTGAACCGCACCAACTTTCACCATATCACCTAAGGTAAATGGTTTATCCAGGAAGATAGCGAAAGACCCCAGCAGATTCTCAAGTGTGTCTTTTGCTGCAAGTGCTATGGCGAGTCCACCGATACCCAGACCGGCAATCAGCGAAGCTACATTTACATGGAAGACAATACCCAGCGCGATGAAAAAACTAAAGATGATAACGATGAACTTGATCGATTCCTTCACAAACGGCACCAGCTGATCGTCGGTACGGGAAGCGGTTCTTTTAGCACGTTGAATAAGTACGATGCCGAAGAAATCTATACCGCGCATTAAGATCCACGTGAGAGAAAGGATGATCAACAGCTGAAAGGCTTTCCAGATAACAAAGCGGATACCGAAATTTTCTTCTGTTGGCAGATGCCAGCTGGTGGGCCAGTGCAATTGAAGACAGGCAATGTAAATACTGATGAGTACAATGAATAATCCAAAGGGTTTGCGCAATAAGTCGCGCAGCTGATTTACATCTACGCCGGCGGTTCGTTTTTTAATGAACCGGTAAATGAGTCCCGAAAGATGATTAGATACAAAACGTTTGAAAAGGAGACCCGCAAGGATAATTCCTGCGAAGAAGAGATAGTCCAGTATCCGGTTTTCAAGAAATGTTTGCTGCAGCCAGGGGGAGTTCATTGTTCAGCGGATTTTAGAAATACAAAATGTTGCAGCACGTGGAATCACACCAACTGCTTCAGCGCAATTTCGTAGGCGCGGGCCGTTAGATCGGTCTTGCCCTTGTGTACTGCGTGGATATCGTCGAGGGCTTTGTGAATGGTAGCGGCTACATCGGTAAAGATGCCTTCTGCGTCGTATTTCGCCGGATTGCTCATGAGATAGGCAAACACTCTGGCCATGCCGCAGTTGCTGATGAAGTCGGGGATGACACTGAGGTGATGATCGGCATAGCGTCCGATGGCACCGAAGAAAATTTCCGGATCGGCAAAAGGTACGTTGGCACCGCAAGCAATTACCTGCAGACCATTATCTGTCAGCGACGAAACCTGATCGAGTGTCACGAGACGCGAAGCAGCTGCAGGAATGAATACATCAGCTTTCAGGTTCCAGAAGCGTTCGTTGATGTCGGCTACTTTTTCAAAACCTTCAAACATATTGGTGGTGCGCGAATGGAAGAGTTTTACCACTTCATCATGCGTAAACCCATTTTCGCTGATCACGCCACCCATGCGGTCGATGATGCCGGTAACAATGCCACCGGCTTGTGAGAGATAGTATCCGGCTGCAGCACCTACATTGCCCCAACCTTGTACCAGCACTTTTTTTCCTTTGATGCTTTCTCCTTTCAGTTCGTAAAAATGAATCACCGATTCAGCCACGCCGTAGCCGGTGATCATATCGGCCACTCTGTATTTCGAACCTTTCGGCACATAGCGTTCATCTTCTACTTCCAGACTCACGCCCACCTGCAGTTTATGAATGCGTTCTTCGCGGTCGTTGCCGGAGCTTTTGAAATGGCCGTTCACAACTCCTTCCTGGGGATGTAAAAGTCCGAGGTTAGAAGTGATCGGGATTACTTCGTGAATTTCGTCCACAAAAAGATCGCCGCCGGTACCGTAATAATTTTTCAGCAGGGGCATAGCAGCCTTGTACCAGCGCTGCAGCACCTCCTGTTTACGGGGATCGGTAGGATCGAAGTTGATACCCGACTTCGCACCACCGATCGGAGGACCGGCTACGGTGAATTTGATCTCCATCGTTTTCGCCAGCGACTCTACCTCCCTGCGGTCGAGGCCTTTACGCATCCTGGTTCCACCACCGGCTGCTCCGCCGCGGAGGGAATTGATTACGATCCAGCCCGTTGCATCGGTATGTGGATCATTCCATTCAAAGATGATTTCCGGTTTCTTTTCCTCGAATTTTTTCAGGAGTTCAAGCATGGCAAGAGGTACGATTTGAGTGGTGCAAAGGAATCGGTTTTCTTCCAAATCAGCCCCTCAAAGGCGGGGTAATTTGTACATGACTTTTTTAGCTGCGCCGATCTCCCGTGTAATTGCCTTATTCAGAGTGTTTTGTCCCCAGGGCTGAGCGGTGATGACACTAAAATCAGGCAAGTTCATACCCAGCAACCAGATGCCTCCGTCGTTATCCGGACCCAGGGTGAAGTCGAGGATTTTAAGGCTGAGGAAGGTTTCTTCCAGGTGTTTTTTCTCCAGTTTCTCTGGCAGAGAAAATAAAGCCGCCACTTTTCGGTATCCACCGGCGAAGGCTTCTTCAAAAACGGATAACAGTTGTTGATCAATTCCGGATGGAGTTTCGTTTTTCGGCCATGCCTCAACGTTAGGGTCAAGATTGATTTCAAAAAAGATCGTTTTGATGGCAACGTCGGGGAGGAGAGAGGTGATATGTTGAATGTCGATCGTTTCTTTCTTCAATACGGCATTGCTCCCGGCGCGGACACCGGTAAACACAATCAGGCAGCATTTTTCCCAGTACTCTTTCATAGCACTCCAACAATTTTTTTAAACAACAGCGACAACTTCTCATCCGCCGATTGCGCCACAGCAATGATTTCTTCGAGGGTCACGGGATGTAAATTGTCGGGGTCGCATTCGTCGGTGAGGACAGAAACCGCCAGGCATCGCATGGTCATTTGTCGCGCGGTGATGACTTCCGGCGTGGTACTCATACCCACTGCGTCGGCACCTATCATTCTCAAAAAACGATATTCGGCGCGTGTCTCCAGCATCGGTCCATTCACTGAAACATATACTCCTTCTTTCAACGTCAGCCCTTCTTCCGCAGCCAGCGTCTTTGCCATCTTCGCCAGCAATGCATCGTAGGGCGCACTCATATCAGGAAAACGTACTCCGAAACGATCGTCGTTTTTACCGATCAGCGGATTACTACCCTGCAGATGGATATGATCGTTCAGCAGCATCAGGTCACCCTTTTTGAAAGACGGGTTCAGCGCACCGGCGGCATTCGAAACCAGCAGGGTTTTTATTCCCAGCAAGTGCATCACCCGCACCGGAAAACTCACCTGCTGCATGGTATATCCCTCGTAAAAATGAAATCTGCCCTGCATCGCCACCACCGGTTTCCCCGCCAGCATACCAATCAGCAGATTCCCCTTGTGCGATTCCACCGTACTCACCGGGAAATGGGGAATTTCGCTGTAAGGGATAGATGATTTTATATCAATATGTTCGGCCAAACGATGGAGTCCGGTCCCGAGAATGATGCCCGCCACGGGCTGCGCTCTGAGTGAAGGACGCAGGAATTCCGCAGCAGCCGTAGCCTGTTCAAACATGTGGCAAAAATAGCCCTTTTGCGCCCTTTCCCGCCACCAAATCCATTACCTTTGCGCTTCATTCTTACCCGATTATGATTCAGTTAGCGTATATCCGCGAAAACAAGGACGACGTAATAGCCCGCCTCGCTGTGAAAAACATCGACGCGAAAGAAACCATCGATGACATTATCCGCCTCGATGCAGACAAGCGTAAACACCAGACCGAACTCGAAACGCTGCTGGCCGAGCAAAATACGCTGGCAAAGCAAATCGGGGAGATGATGAAGTCGGGCAAAAAAGCCGAAGCTGAAGATCTCCGCAACCGCAGTACCGCTATCAAGGAAATGGCCAAAGGGCTGGAAGAGAAACAGGTTGACCTCGAAAAGCAGGTTACCGATCTTATTATCCGCCTCCCGAATCTGCCATCTCCCGTAGTGCCAAAAGGAAAGACCGCCGACGATAACGAAGTGGTGTTCCTCGACGAAACCTATCAGCCCAAACTCCCCGCCAATGCACTTCCGCACTGGGAACTAGCTGCGAAATACGATATCATCGACTTCGAGCTCGGCAATAAAATCACCGGTGCCGGTTTCCCCGTGTACAAAGGACAAGGCGCGAGATTGCAACGTGCGCTCATCAATTTTTTCCTCGATCAGGCCAACCGCGCGGGTTATAACGAAGTACAGCCGCCGATTCTCATCAATGAAGATTCGGGTTTTGGTACCGGTCAATTGCCCGATAAAGAAGGGCAGATGTACCATGTGGGTGTCGACAATCTCTACCTGATTCCGACTGCCGAAGTACCGGTCACCAATATCTTCCGCGACACGATTGTGAAAGCGGAAGAGTTACCTATCAAATGTACTGCTTATACGCCCTGTTTCCGTCGTGAAGCAGGATCCTACGGTGCGCATGTCCGCGGTTTGAACAGATTGCATCAGTTCGATAAAGTTGAGATTGTACAGATTGCGCATCCGGATAAAAGCTATGCTATCCTGAAAGATATGCGTGAATATGTAGCCGGACTGCTGAAGATGCTCGAATTACCATTTCGTATTTTGAAACTCTGCGGTGGCGACATGAGCTTTGCCTCAGCACTCACTTACGACATGGAAGTATGGAGCGCGGCCCAGCAACGTTGGCTCGAGGTAAGCTCTGTCTCCAACTTCGAATCTTTCCAGGCCAACCGCCTCAAACTTCGCTATCGTGAAGGAAACAACAAACCGGTCCTGGCCCACACACTAAACGGGTCGGCGCTGGCGTTACCCCGTATTGTAGCGGCCCTTCTCGAAAATAACCAGCAGGAAGACGGAATACGTATCCCTGCCGTGTTGGTTCCGTATACAGGATTCGACAAGATCAAATGAACATAAAACACCTGCTTCTTTTCCTACTGCTTTGGCTGCCGGCGATGGTGCAGGCACAGCCCGGACAATCCAATGCCGAGCTGGCGAATCAGTACCTGAGCACAGAAGAGTATGACAAAGCACTCGTGTACTTCGACAAGTACTACGATCAGGATCCATTCAGTGCGTATGGTGGTTTTCTGCAATGTCTGCTGAAAGTTAAAGACTACGACAAAGCAGAAAAGCTCATCAAGAAGCACCAGCGCAAATTCCCGCAGGACCCTTCTGTAAAACTCGATATGGCCACGGTGTACGAAGCACAAGGCGAGACAGAGAAAGCCACGAAGGTGTACAACGATGCGGTAAAGAATCTTCCGCCCGATATCAATCAGGTGAATCTGCTGGGTAATGCCTTCACGAGAAGGCAGATGTTCGACTATACCGTGCAGACGTATTTGCAGGGAAGAAAAGTGCTCAAGGGCGCTTATCCGTTTTCGTTTGAACTTGCCGAAGCCTATTCGCAGCTGGGGAAATATCCGGAGATGGTGAACGAATACATCGACATGGTTGATTTCAATCCAGCGTATCTCAACAACCTTCAGACGATCCTTCAGAATAAAATTGCCAATGATCTTTCGGGCGGACTCAGCGATGTAGTACGCCAGGCTCTGTTGCGCAAGATTCAGAAATATCCCAACGAAACCAATTACAGCGAGTTGTTATATTGGCTGTTTTTGCAGGAAAAAGATTTTGAATCGGCCTTCATGCAGGCGAGAGGACTCGACAAGCGACTGGGAGAAACCGGTGAACGGATACTGAGTCTGGGAAGAACCTGCATCAGCAACCTCGACTACGGCACAGCGGAGAAATGTTTCCAGTATGTGGTAGATAAAGGCGTAGACGGTCCCAACTACGTCACGGCACGCATGGAGCTCATCAACACCATGAACGACCGCATCACCTCGAGTGGTACCTATACACAAACTGATCTCCTCAAGCTCGAGCAGGACTACAAAACTGCTCTCAACGAACTCGGAAAAACCATTGCCACTGCTCCGCTCATTCGTGGCTTTGCGCATTTGCAGGCCTTCTATCTGCACAATTCGCAGGCGGCTATTGATCTCCTCAACGAGACCATTGACTTACCTAACCTTCGTCCGCAGTTCAAGGCAGAGTGTAAGCTGGAGCTTGCGGATATTTATGTGTTTGGCGGAGAAGTATGGGACGCGGCACTGTTGTACGGACAAGTTGATAAGGATTTCAAAAACGATGCGCTGGGCCGGGAAGCTAAATTTCGCAACGCACGGTTGTCGTATTACCTCGGCGAATTCGACTGGGCCAAGGATCAGCTCAACGTCCTCAAGGCTGCAACCTCACAACTCATCTCCAACGATGCCTTGTCGCTCGCACTCCTCATTACCGACAATACCAACCTCGATACTTCATACGATGCATTGCTGGCCTATAGTCGCGCCGATCTGCTCGATTTCCAGAACAAAGACAGCATCGCGCTGATGGTGCTCGACACCCTCATGCTCAATTTTCCTGGTCATACACTCACTGACGAAGTCATCTACAAAAAAGCGCAGATTTACAAAGCTAAAGGCCGTTACGCCGAGGCGGTGTCAATGTTGCAGGAGATCGTTGACAAATACGGAGAAGATATCCTTGCCGATGATGCGCTGTATCAGCTCGGACTTTTATACGAGGAAAAACTCAACGACAAGGAAAAAGCAAAAACCTTGTACGAGACCCTGCTCACGAAATATCCGGGCAGTCTTTTTGTGGTCGATGCCCGCAAACGCTTCAGAGCATTGCGTGGAGATAAAGTGAATTAAATCCACGTATAAATGCAGAAGGAACGCGGATGACGCTGATTGAGCGGATGGTTGCGGATTGAATTTGTCTTTATGCCGGTCGTGGCCAACCGCTACCATCTCTTGCTCCTCTTCATCTCTTGCTCCTCTTCATCTATAGCCTCTCTTCATCTCTTGCTCCTCTTTACCTCTTGCCCCTCTTTCACTCTAGCCCCTCCATTTCTCCTTGATTTCGTACTTTTGATCCATAATAATGGCTATGATTATCTATAACGTTACGGTGAACATCGACGAAGACGTTGCTGTCGAATGGTTGCAGTGGATGAAGGAAACGCATATTCCCGATGTAATGAAAACGGGCATGTTTCTGGAGTCGCGGATTTGTAGGGTGCTGGCAGAAGAAGCGGGTGGATGGACGTATGCCATTCAATACACCTGTAAGGACATGGCTACCTATGAAAAATACCGTGATGAATTTGCTCCGGCATTACAAGCGGATACCGCCCGTAAATACGGTGGTAAGTTTGTGGCATTCCGAACGCTGTTGGAGGTAGTATGAAGCAACGGAACGATCATGTCAGAGCCAAGAAATTTCTCGGGCAACATTTTCTAACCGACGAACAGGTAGCGAAAGATATCGTAGCTACGTTAACGTTACCCGAAGATACGGATACGGTGCTGGAGATTGGTCCGGGCATGGGTGTGCTCACCAAATATCTCCTCGAGGAAAAAAGCTATACCACGTGGGCTGTAGAACTCGACCGTGAATCGGTGCCGTATCTGCTTGCGCATTATCCGCAACTCAACGGACGACTTATTGAAGGTGATTTTCTGCAGCTGGATCTTGAACAACTCTTTCCCGGAAAATTCGCCATCATCGGGAATTTTCCGTATAATATTTCTTCGCAGATTCTCTTCCGTATTTTGGATATGAAAGAACGCGTGCCGGTAATGGTAGGCATGTTTCAGAAGGAAGTTGCTGAGCGTATCGCATCACCGCCCGGCAACAGAGATTATGGTATTCTCAGCGTTTTGCTGCAGCCATGGTACGATATCGATTACCTCTTTACTGTGCACGAGCATCAGTTTGATCCGCCACCGAGAGTAAAGTCGGCCATTCTCTCCATGCGGAGGAATAAACGCATAGAACTCGGCTGTGATGAAGTGTTTTTTAAAAAGGTGATTAAGCAGGGCTTCAGCCAGCGCAGAAAAACTTTGCGCAATGCACTTAAGCCACTGCTACCGAAGGATGCTTCTCATATTCCGTATCTCGATCTACGGGCGGAAGCACTGGGATGGGAGCAGTTTGTGGAATTGGCGAAATTACTTGATGTCAAATAATTGTTGGTTTCGTCACCTCTGTTCCTGTTTACTTTTTTGCGGATTTTAACTTGTATTTAGAATAAAATTCTATTATATTTGAACTATGAAAAAATCTTCCGTGATTTCGGCATTGAATGAATTCCCCAAAGAGGTTAAGCTTGATGAGTTTTTTGAGAGATTAATTGTACTCCAAAAGATTGAAGAGGGTGTTCGTGATGCAAAAGCAGGAAAAGTGATTTCGCATGCCAGCGTGAAAAAGGCTATTTCTAAATGGTGAAAATTGTCTGGACCCGCAAAGCGGTAAGTGACTTAAAGAATATTTTTAATTTCATTAGCGCTGACTCACGAATTTACGCTGGACAATGGGTTGATAAGCTCGTTGCAAGGGTTGAGCAACTTTCTGAGTTTCCGGAGTCTGGCCGGGTTATACCTGAAAAAAACGATCCTTTGTTCAGAGAAATTATTGAGGGGAATTATCGGATATTTTATAAGCTTCAGAAGGGAAGTGTAATTATTTTGAGAGTGCATAGTTCTTATCGGCAAATTTCCTTTTGATTATTAAGTGTCGTTACCTGATGAAATGAGTATGGCTGTGGCTGATATTTATTTTTAAAAGTTTGTTGCATTCAGCGTTATTTAACTTCAATTTAAAGAATTGACGAACCAACTTAGCCACTGATTTATTATGAAGATTATGATTGATTGTTCTGATCATAAGAAATCATAATAATCAGTTTAATCAGTGGCTGTTTAACGGTTGTAACGATAATCTTGATTATAATGCAATCTGAGTTAAAAATTTGGTTTTGGTAATCACTCTATTGTAACGGAAGATTCCGTTGGGTAAAAATCTTTTCTAATTTCAGATTGTTAAGCAATCATGCCCCTCGTAGAAGTCACAAAGCAAGGTTTATATTGTCCGCAGGCGGATGTGTACATTGATCCCTGGCGGAAGGTGCCAAAGGCAATCATCACGCATGCGCATGCTGATCATGCGCGGGGAGGGATGGGACTCTACATTGCGCAGGAACATTCGGTCCCTTTGCTGAAATCCCGTCTAGGAAAAATTCAGGCGCAGGGGTATAGTTATGGCACCAGTTTTTATTGCAATGGAGTACGGTTTTCATTTCATCCTGCGGGACACGTGCCCGGTTCTGCTCAGGTAAGGATTGAGTACAAAGGCGAAGTATGGGTAGCATCCGGTGATTATAAAGTGGAAGATGATGGATTGAGTGTACCCTTTGAAGCAGTGAAATGCCATAAATTTATTACCGAGTCAACGTTTGGGATGCCGATTTACCGCTGGATGCCGCAGGAGAAAGTGTTTGGTGAACTCAACGACTGGTGGGCAACGAATGCCGAAGAAGGCGTGGTGTCGGTGATGGTGGGATATAGTCTGGGCAAGGCGCAGCGCATCCTGCATCATCTCGATGATTCTATCGGGCCGATCATCGTACATCCTGCTATCCACGACATGAATGACGATATACGTGCCTTTGCTCCGCAACTGAAACAAGCCACCAAGTGGACAAAGGGCATCAATCCCGAACAACACCGGAATGCGATGATCTTGATTCCGCCGGGAGCGCATGAAGCCAACTGGCTCGAGAAGTTTCGCCCGTATTCGATCGGTTTTGCTTCCGGCTGGATGAATCTCCGCGGCGCCAACCGTTGGGACCTGGCTGATCGGGGTTTTGTAATCAGCGATCATGCTGACTGGCCGGGATTGCTCTCGGCAATTAAAGCTACGGAAGCGGAAGAGATTTACGTTACACACGGCTATACGGAAACGTTAGTCCGCTATTTGAATGATCAAGGCGTTAATGCCATGGAACTGGAGACGCTCTACGAAGGCGATGAGGCCGAAGCGAGAGCCTTTATGCAACATTGATGAAAGCTTTCGCCGAATTATATCGCCGCCTGGAATATGCCCGTTCTCCTGAAAAGAAAGCGGAGCTGTTGATGCGTTTTCTGGAGAATGCGAAAGACGATGATAAGCTCTGGGCGATCGCAATCTTCAGCGGAAAGAAAGTGCGCAGCGGGGTGTCGGTGAATCTCCTTCGGGAATTTGCACTTCAGGTATCTGAAATCGAAGAGTGGTTGTTTGATGAATGTTATGCACGGGTCGGGGATCTGGCTGAGACGATTTCGCTGATTCTCCCGGCGCCGAAACAGGAGCATGGACGAACACTCGCTGAAACCTTGCGTCTCATGCGTGAAGTGGAGAAGGCGGAGGTGGAAGAGAAATGCAAAGTGGTGGTTGGTGCCTGGGATGCGATGGAAACTTTTGAGCGTTTTGTTTTTAACCGGTTGCTTACATCCGGACTTCGTCAACGGCTGCCGAGGAAGATCATCTGCAAAGCTGTGGCGATGCATACCGGTATTCCGGAGAAAACGATTGCACACCGCTTGTCCGGCGAGTGGACACCGTATCGTATTTCATACGAAGAGTTGGTGCTGACTCTACATGCGGATGAGCATCTTTCTACTCCTTATCCGTTCTGCAAAGCAGAGAAATTGCCGGCAGATCCGGATGCGTTAGGAGAAGCGGGTGATTGGCTGGCAGAATGGAAATGGGAGGGTGTCCGCGGACAATTGATCAAACGCGGTGGCAAAGTATATTTATGGAGCAAGGAAGGGGAACTGGTGACAGATAAGTTTCCGGATATTGATTCGTCCATGATGAATTGGCCCGATGGTACCGTCATCGATGGCGAGATCATGGGTTTCCGCGAAGGACGTCCCATGACCTTACTGCAGCTGCAGTCGAGGATAAACCGGAAGAACATCGATAAAAAAGTGTTGCAGGAGATTCCGGCAGTTTTCATGGCCTTCGATCTGCTGGAAGATAACGGTACGGATATCCGTCAATTACTACTTATTGAACGTCGAAAGCGCCTGTCGAAATTGCTGGATAAATGCCAGGGTGATGCGCTGATGCTTTCGGAAGTGGTTCCGTTCAAGACTTGGAAGCAGTTGCGGGAGACCCGTCGTTCGGGCATTGCCTCGGGCAGTGAAGGGCTGATGCTGAAACGTGCCGATAGTTTCTACGAACCCGGAAATTGGTTCAAATGGAAGTTCGAGCAGCATACGATTGATGCGGTGTTGATCTATGCGCAGGCGGGTCCGAGGAGTGGTGCTGCGAAGTATTCTGAATACACCTTCGGACTCTGGAGCGGAGAGTTGCTGGTGCCTGTCGCCAAAGCCATCACGGGATTGTCAAATGCAGAAGTACGGGAGATCGATGAATTCGTGCGGAACAACACGAAGGAGAAGTTTGGTCCGGTGCGAAGCATCACAGCCGAACTGGTGTTTGAGATTGCTTTTGAAGCCGTAGAGTTCAGTACGCGGCATAAATCAGGAGTCACCGTGCGCGCCCCGAAGATTCTGAAATGGAAGACAGCAGCGAAGCCCGAAGAAGCACATTCGCTGGATGATTTAAAGAAGATGATCCGCTGATGAAAAGTGTGAAGAAGATAACACCGGATCAGCTGGAAGTTGCGGAAGCTGCTTTCAGTAAGTTTTATGCAGAGAAAGGCTGGACGCCCTTTCCTTTTCAGCGGGAAGTGTTCGATTGTTTTTTTTCGGGATATTCGGGATTGCTGAATGCACCAACGGGCAGCGGTAAGACGTATGCGTTAGGTCTGCCGTTACTGGCGCAGGCACTGATGCTACAAAGTGCGGGAGCGCTTCCGAAAGGAATGAAGGCGATCTGGATCACACCCATCCGGGCACTTGCTCCCGAGATTGAATCAAGCCTTAAGACAGCTTGCGAAATTTTAGGTCTCGATTGGAGAGTTGAAAACCGTACCGGTGATACTTCTTCCAAAGACCGTGCAAGGCAGAAGAAGAGTCCGCCGGATTTCCTGATCAGCACTCCCGAAAGTCTGCATATCCTGCTTTCACAAAAAGGCAGCAAGGAACTCTTCGGCAACCTGCAATGCATCGTTGCTGATGAGTGGCATGAATTACTCAGTACCAAGCGCGGGGTTCAGCTGGAGCTGGCCTTGTCGCGGTTGCGCACGCTGGCGCCTGGACTCCGTACCTGGGGTATCTCCGCCACCATCGGTAATCTGGAAGAGGCAGCAACTGTTTTGCTGGGATTAAATCCGCCACCATATAAGCTGATCCGCACGGATATTGAGAAGAAAACGGAGATCATTACACTGCTGCCGGATGAGATTGACAAGTATCCCTGGGCGGGACATCTCGGATTAAAGATGCTTCCGGCCTTGATTCCCATCATTAACGGATCTGCCTCAACGTTAGTGTTCACCAATACCCGCGGACAAGCCGAAATCTGGTATCAATCGTTGCTGAATGCCTATCCCGATTGGGCCGGACAGATGGCATTGCACCATGGCTCCCTCGACGGCACCACGCGCGCCTGGGTAGAGAATGCATTGCATGAAGGGAAACTGAAACTGGTCGTTTGCACTTCGTCGCTCGATCTGGGTGTAGATTTTCGTCCGGTAGAAACGGTTGTGCAAATTGGAAGTCCGAAAGGTGTTTCGAGGTTTGCCCAACGTGCCGGTAGAAGCGGACATCGTCCGGGAGAAACCAGCAGGATTTACCTCTTGCCCACCAATGCGCTCGAACTCATCGAAGCCGCAGGTATGAAAGAAGCACTGAAGCGAAAACTATTTGAAGAGCGTCCCCCCGTTTATCGTGCTTTCGACGTGCTGGTGCAGTACCTCGTAACGCTGGCAGTAGGAGACGGCTTTTATCCCGATGAAATCCGTAAGGAAGTATCAAAAACTTTTTGTTACTCTACCTTCAGTGACGACGAGTGGCGACAGGTTTTGCAGTTCATCACCACCGGTGGCGATACCCTCAAGGCGTATTCGGAGTTTTCGAAAGTGCAGGTAGTGGATGGAAAGTTTGTAGTAGAGGATAAAAGGACGGCTATGCGTCACCGTTTGTCGATTGGTACCATCGCCAGTGAGATCAGTATGTCGGTGACATTGATGAACGGGAAGAAGCTGGGTAATATTGAAGAGTACTTTATCTCGAAGATTAATCCCGGCGACGTTTTCGTTTATGCAGGACAAATGCTCGAGCTGGTGCAGGTGCGCGGTACACAGGCCATCGTCAGAAAGACAACACGTAAATCGAAGGTAGTTCCCAGCTGGAATGGTGGACGTATGCCATTGAGCAATCAGGTCTCCACGCTCATCCGCGAAAAACTCAGCGACTACACAGACGGGGATATTACTGATGTGGAGATGGAGAAGCTGATGCCATTGTTGGAATTGCAACGTGAACGGTCGGCGGTGCCCAGGGAAAAGGAATTGCTGGTAGAAATATTTCACAGCGACGAAGGTCATCATTATCTCTTCTATCCCTTCGAAGGGCGACTGGTGCACGAAGGGATGGCGATGCTGCTGGCGTACCGGCTTGCGTTGAAACATCCGGCGAGTTTTAGTCTGGGCATGAACGATTACGGCTTCGAGTTGCTGACCGATAGTGATATCGATTTCAGTATCTACATCAACGAAACGCTATTCAGTACGGATAACCTCACTACCGATATCTACGCCAGTACCAACTACACAGAAATTGCACGGCGCCGGTTCCGCGATATTGCTTCCATTGCCGGACTCCTCTTCAAAGGATTTCCGAAAAAGCAGATGAAGACCCGTCATTTACAGGCGAACTCCAATTTGTTTTATGAAGTCTTCGCCGATTATGATCCTGATAACTTCCTGTTACGGCAATCACTCGAAGAAGCATTGATGTATCAGCTCGAAGAAACACGTCTGAGGATCGCAATGAAGCGGATGCAAAAGCAACAACTGCTCCTGTTTGAAATCGATCAGCCGACACCGTTTTCTTTTCCGATACTCGTAGATTCAATGATGCGTGGAAAGCTCACCAACGAATCACTCGAGGACAGGGTGAAGCGGATGATAGCGCAAATGCAGGAAGGATAAACTAAATTTGCCTTCGATGATCGAGTTTCAGGAATATGCATCCATTACCATTCACGGAGAAACACTCTTTCTGATGCCTGATCGCGCACTTTGGTGGCCATCGCGTAAACAACTCATCATCGCTGATCTTCATCTCGGCAAAGCATCTCATTTCAATCGTCACGGTTCCGTATTACCGAACACCCCTGCGGTGCGTGATTTACAGAAACTGCATCTTCTCTGCGAACTGCTGCATGCTGAATCCCTGCTGGTGTTGGGCGATCTCTTTCATTCCGAGTACAACAACGAATTCGAGTTGCTGAAAATTTTCAAGTCGAATTTTCCGGATTTACGTCTGGAAGTCGTGAAAGGAAATCATGATATTTTAACGAACGCTGACTACCAATCCGCCAGAATCATCTTACATGAACAATACTTCGAAGACGGACCCTTTGCGTTTGTGCATGATCCGCTCGAGGTAAAACATGAAACTAAATTTCTCATTGGCGGACACGTTCATCCCGGTGTTCTGCTTCATGGTAAAGCGCGTCAGCATGCCCGTTTGCCTTGCTTCTATTTCACAGAGAAATACGCTATTCTTCCCGCCTTCGGTGCCCTCACCGGACTTCATACGCTTCGCCGTCAGCATAAGACGGATCGCATTTTTGCGCTGGTTGGGGAGAAGGTGGTGGAGTTGAATTCCGGTAAAAACGGATAGCTTTTTTGGCTTAATATTACTGTAATAATCAATAATTATGTATTGTAAATCAGTCATTAATGGCTAATAATTATATTGTTGACTGAAAAATCATACAAATATGAACTATTTCTGGTTTTTGTTCGTATATTTGTGTGGTTAATCATTCGTTATAGTTAAATAACCATTTTAATGGCTGATATATCATACAGAAACTGGAGTTCAATGAGCGATAAGGCGCTTGCTGAACACATTGGTCATTTCATCAAATCGAAACGTCTGGATCGCAACCAAACGCAGCAACAATTAGCACATGCTGCAGGCATCAGCAGGTCCACGTTGAGTCTGTTAGAAAAAGGCGAAGTAGTAACGTTGGCTACGCTGTTGCAGGTGTTGCGCGTGTTGGATCAACTGCAGGTGTTGGATGTATTCACGATTCATCCGGTAGTGAGTCCGATTCAGGTTGCTGAGATGGAAATGAAACTTCGAAAGCGTGCAAGAGGAAAAGACAATACATCAACAGCATCATCAAACTGGTAAATTGTGAACTCTGCTTTTGTAAAAATCTGGAACGAAGTTGCCGGTGCTGTCCTCTGGAATGAGCGAACCGGTTATGCAACCTTTGAATACGACCAGAATTTTAAGAAGCTGATGTGGGAACTCTCTCCATTAAAGATGCCTTTGACGGAGTCCCGGTCGATCTACAGTTTTCCGGAACTGCGAAAGGATCTGCGTACTGGATTTGATACCTTCAAAGGATTACCCGGATTGCTGGCAGATGTATTGCCGGATAAATACGGAAATCAGCTGATCGAAACATGGCTGGCGGCACAGGGGCGAAGCCGGATGAATCCCGTAGAGATGTTGTGTTTTATCGGTACGCGTGGTATGGGCGCATTGGAGTTTGAGCCGGTGGTGATGAAGGAAGGGAAGCGCGCGTTTTCGATAGAGGTTGATGAGCTGGTAGCGATTGCCTCCAGATTACTCGAGGAGCGGACTTCGTTTACAACCAATACCCACAAAGAAGAAGAACAGGCTATTCTGGATATTCTTAAAATCGGGACGTCTGCAGGTGGTGCGCGCCCGAAAGCAGTAATAGCATTCAATGAAACAACCGGAGAAGTACGATCGGGACAGACAACGGCACCGAAGGGATTTGAGCATTGGCTGATTAAGCTGGATGGTGTCAGTAATGTGCAGTTTGGTGAAGGAACAGGTTATGGTCGGGTGGAGATGGCCTATTATCTCATGGCACTTGACTGTGGTATTGAGATGATGCCTTCGCGGTTACTGGAAGAAAATGGTCGCGCGCATTTTATGACGAAGCGGTTCGATCGTGAAGATGGGGATGTGAAACATCATATTCAAACTTTTTGTGCATTGAAGCATTTTGATTTTAATGAAGTGCTGAGTTTTAGTTATGAGCAGTTGTTTCAAACCATGCGTGAACTGAAGCTGACCTATCCGGAAGCAGAGCAGATGTTTCGCCGGATGGTGTTTAATGTGATGGCGCGGAATTGTGATGACCATACCAAGAATTTTTCATTCCGGCTGAAGAAAGGCGGTCGATGGGAACTTGCTCCGGCGTACGATGTTTGCCATGCCTATAAACCCGGACATCAATGGGTGAGTCAGCATGCGCTCAGCATGAACGGAAAGCGTTCCGGTATCACGAAGAATGATTTGTTGCTGATCGGAAAATCGATTCAATGCAAGCATGCGGCTTCCATCATTGATGAAACAGAAGCTGTGGTATTCAATTGGAAAAAGTACGCCCGTGAAACCGGTGTCCCCGCAGCACTTCGCGACGAAATTTTCGAGACCATTAAGAACCGGCAATAATTCTTCAGAACCTCAACGTCACCTGTGCCAAGTAGTTGATGGTCGCTTGCGGGTAGAAGAAATCTTCCTGATAGCGTGAATTACCATAGAGATATCCATACGTATAACCGTTGGAAGAATACATCGTGCTGAACAAATTATTGACGAGCAGATCTACACGCAGCTTCCTGCACCATTTTGTTGGAGGAGTAAAAGAGATGCGCAGATCAGTCACGGTGTAGGCAGGAATGGTGCGCTCGCTGTTTTCGGTATTGTCGAGGAATTGTTCGGAGACGTGACGAGCGATCAGACTGATCTCCGTTGATGACAAAGGCGTGTAAGAGAGTTGTACCGCCGAGGTGAGGGAAGGGGAAAAGGCGATGGTGGTATTGTTAAAAGTATCGGTTTCTTGTCCGAGATAATTAAAGTCGACATCATATGCATCGGTGTATTCGATGAATTCTTTGATGCGGTTATCGCTGATGGTGAGATTGCCCTTGAGAGTAAGTTTGTTTACGGGCATCCATGCTGCTTCCAGTTCTGCTCCCATTCTGTAACTTCGGTCGATGTTGACACGGGTATAGGAGCCAACATCGTTGATTTTTCCGTTGAGCACCAACTGATCGTAGTAGTCCATGTAATAGAAATTGATGCCGGCATTGATCTTCCGGTTTGCATATTTTACACCAGCTTCATAGTCGATCATCATTTCCGGACGTGGACGTGATTGACGTGTCGTTTCTGTGTAATCATCGCGGTTGGGTTCACGTTGAGCAACAGATGCAGATGCGTAAACTTCCATGTTCTGTATGCGGTGACTGATGCCGGCTTTCGGATTGAAAAAGGAAAGGGTGGCTTCCTGCGGAGCCGGATTGCCAAGTTCATCAGGTCCGGTGAAAATGTAGTTTACACGCCGATATTGAAGGTCAGCATAAACACTTGTTGATCTACCTGTCTGTAAACCTGCTTTAACAAAAGTGTTGAAGTCGTTTTTTTCAGCAGTGTTGAAATAATACCGGTCGCCGGTTTCAGAGGAGGATGCATATCTCGCCCAGGTGATTTCGCCGAAGTGATCACCGTCGTATTTATTCCATCCGCCTCCCCAAAGCAGATTGATTTTTGAAGAAACATCTCCTGTTATACTCCACGTAGCTCCGTAAAACCAGTTGTCGAGCCACCGACGACGAACGAGATCTGTTGCATCAATAGTGGTGTCGTTCAGTTGTACCGGAAGCAATCCGTAGGCGAGCAGCGATTGATTGTTTTTATATTCTTCGTAGTATCCTCTGCCTTTCGTTGCATGCAAGGCTATATTCGCCACCCAGTTATTCGGCAGCGCTCTGCTGTACAATAACTGGTAATGATCCTGCTGGTAATTGTCGACCTGATTTTCATAAGTGTAATAATTATACGTTCTTCCGCTGTTGAGCAGATTGGCAGTTTCTTCTTCGGAGAGTCCGTTGCGGATACTGTAGTCGAGCATCTCCTGCTGATTGCCATTCACTCTGCTCTCCGGCGTTCCGTACCAGCTCTGATAGGTGACTTCTTTTCCGGAAAACACATTCACGCGCAGCAGATTGTTTTTATCAAAGTAACCACCGCTCATGTAAAACGATTTCAGATCGGAAGTGGCGCGATCGATATAACCATCGGAGGTGATGCGGGAGATTCGTCCGTCGAGAAAGAAATGATTACTGATGATGCCTGTGCCAAAATTGATGTTGTTTCGGAGTGTATTAAATGATCCGTATCCGGCTGTGGTTTGTGCATATGCAGTGTCCTGTTTGTCCTGTGTGAGAATGTTGATGGTTCCGCCGAATGCACCGGCTCCATTTACACTGGTTCCGGCTCCGCGTTGCACCTGAATATCCTCTGCAGAACTGGCGAAGTCGGGCATGTTGACCCAGTACACCTGTTGCGACTCTGCATCATTCACGGGAATGCCGTTTACGCTCACATTCACTCTCGACGCATCACTTCCTCTGATGCGAATACCGGTATAGCCTACACCATTGCCGGCGTCGGAAGTCATCACTGCGGAAGGCAAGAGCTGCAGGAGATAGGGCAGGTCTTGTCCGGTATTTAGTTTTTCGATTTCTTCACTTGTGATCGTGTTCTGTGCGAGTCCTGATTGATGGCCCGCGCGGGTTGCGGTCACCACCACTTCATTGCTGAGGTGGTTTAAACGGTTCATGCGGATGGTCAATCCATTTACCGGACATTTCACATGGAAAACAGTATCACGAAAACCGATAAATCGCACCTGCACATCATATTCTTTTCCTGAGGTTGCAGAGATGGTGAAGTTGCCGCGGTTATCGCTTAGCGTCTGGAAGGACGTGTTGACCAGTCGGATGAAGGCACCCGGTAACGGTTCGTTAGCAGCGCCGGTGATAGTTCCTGAGATGGTGGATTGCGCCTGTGAAAGCGTACAGAGCAGGAGGGACGACAGGAAGAAGATGAGTCTTTTCATGATACGGGTAAACTTGCAGACACCGAGGGCAAAACAGCCGTATCGAACCACTCCCTACGCCAGTATAATCCGGATCAGGTTGTATGGGTGTAATCTCAGCCCTTTTTTGCCCAGGGCACCCCAGTGTTTGGGTCAAAGATAGATATGAACAGCCTAACATTACCTAAAACTTGGTAAAAAAAGTTTGAAAAGTCGGGAAACTATTTACCTTTAACGAACCTTTACACAACCAACCAACCAAAACATGCCTCAATTATACTCTGAATCCAGGATCTGTTCAGTATTCTGGAAAAGCCTTTGCTTCTTCCTGCTGACCGGTAGTTTTGCCGTTGCACAAACGGTAAACATTCCGGGTGGTGGGGCCGGACCTGCTCCGGGAGCACCGTTCAATTATCGTCCCCTTGGAACTTTCTGGGGGTACGATCGAAGTGAAATGTTGTATTCAGCAGCTGAATTAACAGCGGCAGGAGTTCCAAATGGTATAATGATCACTTCAGTGGGTTTTTACCTGAACAGTCTCAGTGCGCCCTCACCCAGTACACCAGTGAGGGTATATATGAAGGAGGTATCAGGTGCGCCCGGACTTGCCGCATCAACTTATGCGACGGCTATTGCTCCGGCCCAGCTGTGCTTTAATGGAAATATAAACGGCGCATCATTGGTGGCAGGCAGTTGGGTAACAATCACGCTGACCACTCCTTTTTTCTTTGGCGGTGGTGGCACACATCTCGATATTCTTGTTGAAGAAAACTATGGTGGCGGTGGTGGGGAAGCCTTTAATGGAAAAGTATTCTCACGCAGCACAGCTCCCGGCAATTACTATCAATATTGGGCTGCAGATAATACACCTCCTGCAGGCAATGGATTTGTGTCTTCGTCACGGCCGGATGCACAGATTAACTATACGGTCGCAACCCCTTGTGTTGGTGTTCCGCCCGGAATAACGGCAAATGCCAATCCAGCTTCCGTTTGTTCTTCCACTCCATACACTGTTAGCGTTGGTGGTTTGTATCCTCCCTATAATTCCAATTATTCCTTTCAATGGTATTCTTCAACAACAAGTGCGGTTGGGCCGTGGACATTAATTCCGGGTGCCACACAAGCCATTTATGCTTGCCCCGGACAAATTGCCCAGACCTGGTATCGGTGTGATGTACGGTGCAGCCTTGGGCCTGTAACATCCACCACTGTTGCCGCAGTCGCCATGAATCCGCCAACGGGATGTTACTGCACTTCGACGGCGACCTCCAGTTTTGATACTGATATCGGACAGGTGGTGTTTGGTGCAATGACGAATCCTGCTGCGCCAGGCCCTACAACGAATAATCCAACAGCGTTTAATCTCTACACCAACTATACAGCTTCTGTTCCTCCTCAGAACTATACGCAAGGATTACCTTACCCGATAACACTTCGGCAGGTTACTTCTGGTACCTATTTTTTTGCTGCGTACTTCAATGTGTTTATCGACTATAATCAGGATGGTAATTTCGATCCGGTAGGGGAGCGGGTATTCAGTGGCGGACCTACGGGACCAACTAGTTCGGCTCCGGCAACCACATTTATTTCTGGAAGTATTACAATCCCATTTGCATCCTTTACGGGTCTCACGCGCATGCGGGTCATCTTAAGGGAAGGAGGGAACAATACCAATCCTCCCTGCGGTACCTATACCTGGGGCGAAACCGAAGATTATCTGATCAACATAGTTCCGGGTACACCCTGTGGGTTGACGAATGCCGGAGCTGCAACCACCACGCTTACCAATGTTTGCCCTGCCAAACCTTTTACCCTTGGCATCAGTGGAACGGTAACCTTAGGTTCAGGAATGACCTGGCAATGGCAAAGCGGACCTACAGCTGGAGGTCCATGGACTCCGATTGCCGGAGCAAATTATTATCCTTTCACGACCACCCAGCTTGCAACTACTTTTTACCGTTGTCAGATTACCTGTGGAGCCACCACATTGTACACTACACCGGTACAGGTGATTCTGAATACACCCTCAACCTGTTACTGTGTACCGGTACATATTCCGAACTGCAACAATATGTGGACTTCGAATGTGGTCTTCAACACACTGAATAATCCAACCGGATGTTCGAGTAATACCACGCTTGCCTATAACATCTATCCTGCCGCAGGGGCCACCACTACAACGGTAACGCAAAATCAAACTTACAATCTGAGTATAACCACCAGTGGTCTGTATAATGCGATTATTTCCGTTTGGATTGATTATAATTTCGACGGGATTTTCAGTGCTACAGAATGGCAGCAGGTCGCCATCAGTAATCCACCTGGCAACACAGTAACTATTCCGGTTACGATACCCGGAACCTCATTGACAGGTCTAACGGGTATGCGTATCCGAAGCCGGTTTAGCGGGAACCCGAATGGAGCAAATGATGCGTGTCTGACTTTTGGATCAGGTGAAACGGAGGATTATCTGATCACCATTTTGCCTTTTATTCCACCCCCTTGCGCAGGTGCTCCGGCATCATTTACGACCAATACATCTTCCGCTACTGTTTGCTCCGGCTCACTGGTGAACCTGACACTCAATCCCGCTGCAAGTACAATTTTCTCCGGACTCACCTTCCAGTGGGAGAGCGGTCCTTCCAATGTTGGACCATGGACTCCCATTGCCGGTGCAACAACCAAATTGTTGTCCACCAATGTCACCACCACCCAATGGTATCACTGTATTGTTACCTGCACCAACAGTGGGTTAAGTTCAACTTCTTCCGCAGTGCTGGTGACGGTGCTTCCGGCCACCTGGCTTGGGTTTAATGACGACTGGAACGATGGTACCAACTGGTGCGGAAGGATTCCCACAACAGCGGATGATGCTCTGATTTCACTGGTCGCATCCGGGCGTCCGGCTGCGGCCTACAATTTTCCGGTGGTGGCAGTTGGTGATACCATGCGCGCCAGAAACCTTACCATAGCAACCACCGATTCGGTAACCGTGCGGGCAGACTCAACCGTGATGATGACGATTGCATCCAACATTCATAATAATGGCAGCATGGCCATCATTTCCACCGATTATGATTCAACGACCTTTGGAACATCGACAAGTACATCCGCATTAATTCAACCCTTTAGGGGTTTATCGGTGACGGATAATATTATACAGGTGATCTACACAGCCAATGAATTACAGGCGGCGGGAATGTTACCGGGTGATATAATAGATTCTGTTTATCTCAGATTTTATCTCCGCGGATCCAGTGCGGCGTATCAGAACTTTGCTATTTCCTATATGCAGCTTCCTGCGATCCAGGATCAGTTTGTTACCAACGATCCCTTGCTGGGTGTTGTGCCGGTATATACAAATCCCGCTCTGATTATCAGTACACCCACGAATGGAGTGTACACTTCAATACCTCCTTCATCGGGTGTATTGAAATTGCCTTTAACGAATATGTATTGGGATGGAGTCAGCAATATTCTGTTACAGATCTGTTACAACATGACCGGCGGATCACCGGGAGGCAATGATATGATGAACCTTTCCAGCACTGCACCACGTAAATCAACACTCTGGCTGGGTTCCAGCAATATTGCATCCGATGGTTGTGCCCTCACCACGCTGTCGCCAGGGTTTCTAAGTAATTTCGGTCAGGTGCCTTCATCACTGCGACCCAATATCGGCTTTGGTTTTCATCGTCCGCAAAAGCTCATGCCTGGTACCATTGGCGGAGATTTAAATGTAAATGGTGGCGCCCGTTTTTACACCAGTATGGCATCCCTGACCATCAGTGGCAGCATTAACAATTCTTCAGTGATAAAGGCTGATACCAGCGTAATCTCACTTTCGGGAGTTTTTAATAATAATGGTGTTACGGATTTCGGATATGCTCCAACGTTAGTAAATCGAAAGAATACGTTCAATATGCTGGGTACCGACTGGATCAACAATGGTACAATTGTGCCCGGAAACTGTAAGGTGAATTTTAACGGCGCACTCGCGCAGAATATAACCGGTGCAAATCCCAGTTCGTTCCATGAACTCAATATAAATAAAACGGCGGCAGGACAAACAGTTACGATGGCAAGAAACATTGTGGTGGTGGATACCCTCAGTCTGACACAGGGTAATCTTCTGATGAACGGCAATACGATCAGCCTCAATAATTGGAGAAGTTCCGGTGGTACGTGGTTAACTCCCAGCGGACCTGTATCCCGAACATCCGGATTCATCATCTCTGAGAACCCTTCTGCCAGTGTAATCTGGACAGTGGGTGCGGCGACCGGATTCAGAATAATTCCCTTTGGCAGTTCAGCAGCTTCTCCGCTCTACATTCCTTTCAGTTTTAATCTGAATGCAGGAGATCTGGGCGATCTGAAAGTTGCTACATACAATACACCGGCGAACAATCTTCCGTTACCGCCATCGGTTACACATCTGAATCTATACAATGCGGCCAGCTCAAACTTTGCCAATGTGGTTGATCGTTTCTGGATCATCGAGAAAACCGGGCCTAATCCGGTTGCCAATCTTACGTTCCGTTTCACCAATGCGGAGAGAGCAACTTCAATGAGTGTATTGAATAAAGGCAGAGCGCAACCCTGGCGTTCTGCAAATGCCGGAACTTACAATTCATGGGTGCGAATTTCCAACACCGTTCCGGCATCACCGGCAGGTTCTTCATTGGGAACATCGGCTTCATATTCTCAGGATCATGTATTGCTTTCCGGTGTGGATTCTGTTCGGGTTCTCAGTTGGGACTGGCCAACTTTACCTGCAGGGCCTGCACCGTTCTGGTCGCCTGCCGGACCCATTGGAAATTATCTGCCCTGGGCTATTTCCAATAACAACAATCCACTACCCGTGGAACTGCTCACGTTTGATGCAATAAAAGCTGGTAACAAAGTACTGCTGAAATGGACAACCGCTTCGGAAACCAATTGTGAATCATTCATTGTAGAACGATCATTCGATTTGGAGAGAAATACGACCATTGATCAGGTTCCGGGAGCTGGCAACACCACGTCCATGCAACACTATCAGACGATTGATGAACATCCACAGCATGGAGTGAACTACTATCGCTTATTGCAGGTTGACTTTGATGGCACAGTGAATGAAGCGGCATCGTACATACCTGTCAGGTTCGAAGGAGATACAAGGTTTGAAATCTTGTTTCTTCAATCCGATGATGCCAATACGCTCGTGTTTGATTACGACTGTGAACTACCGGTTGATGCCCAGTTGTTTGATATGGAAGGTCGTTTGGTGGGTGGCTTTACAGCTCATCCGGCGTCGATCGGTATTAATTCCATTCCTCTTCCATTGCAATCGCTGGCGCCCGGCGCCTATGCCATTCGATTGTCAAATTCGATCAAATCGGTGTCTTATCGTTTTGTGAAGGGGATGTAATTGAAAAACAAATACTTGAATAATTGATTTATCGCCCGGATTGTTAATTATCCGGGCGATATCTGTTAACAATAGTTTTAAATCCGGCGGAAGAGTTATTATTTTTGTTCAAACAACTACTCCCTGCAATAACATGAAAAAAATGCTCTCACTCATCATCCTGACGATGGTAAGTGGATTGACAATGGCCGGGTCGCCGGTTTACTGGCGCAACGCCGAAACTTCAGAGGTAAAATCGCTTGGCGAACCTTCAATTCTAACTGTAAAGGAACGCCTGGTAGCAATTGATCTGAATTTGCTTGAATCTTATTTGTATCAGGCTCCTGCTGAAACCAATATTGATAAAACATTTGAACTGGCTATTCCGATGCCGGACGGCTCCGTTCAGCGCTTTTATGTGTATACTGTACCGGTTGTTCAACCGGAGATGCAACGGAAATACCCCCGTTTATACACCTTCGCCGGGCAGGGAATTGATAACCCGAATTCAGTGATCCGTTTGGACCTTACCTATCAGGGGTTTCATGCGATGACACTTTCTCCGGAAGGCTCTGTCTTTATCGATCCATATAATCAGCAAACCACCGGTATTTATAAAGTGTATTATAAAACCGATGCCCGTAAAAAAGACCTTCAGACGCATTGTTCGTTTAACCCAATGGATGATCTCAATCAACAGCGTGCTTCCGAAATCCAGGAGGATGTTCGTAGTCACACTGGCGGATCGCAGGCTGTTGAGCGCTCCAGTGGCACTCAGCTGAGGACCTATCGTGCGGCATTGGCTTGTACTGGAGAATATTCTTCATTTCATGGCGGTACCAAACCGTTGGTATTATCTGCTATTGTTACAAGTATAAACAGGGTTTCGGGTGTGTATGAGCTGGAAGTGGCTATTCGTCTTACGCTGATTCCGAATACGGATACCTTGATTTTCCTGAATGCATCAACTGATCCGTATACCAATAACAACGGTGGAACCATGTTAAGTCAGAATCAAACTACTGTGACCAATTATATCGGTCTTAGTAACTACGATATCGGACACGTTTTCAGTACAGGCGGAGGTGGTATCGCCGGCTTGGGTGTAATCTGTATTGCCAGCCAGAAAGCCAGAGGTGTTACAGGTTCTCCTTCACCGGTAAATGACCCGTTTGACATCGACTATGTTGCGCATGAGATGGGTCACCAGTTCGGTGGTAACCATACGTTCAATGCGACAACAGGTTCCTGTTCAGGAAACGCCAACCCAAGCACTGCATTTGAACCGGGTAGCGGAACAACCATCATGGCATATGCCGGAATCTGTACCGGGCAAGATGTTCAACCACACAGTGACGCTTATTTCCATACCGGAAGTTTCGATGAGATTGTAACGTTTTCTACCAACAGCTCTGGTAATAATTGCCCAACCAATACCAACACTGGAAATACACCACCGGCTATTTCTTCAATCGGTTCCAATCATACCATTCCGATCAGTACTCCTTTCGTTCTGGAAGGAACTGCAAGTGATGCAGACGGTGATCCAATCACTTATTGCTGGGAAGAGCATGACTTTGGTCCGCAGGGAACGATGGCTTCTCCTTCAGGAAATGCGGCTGTTTTCCGTTCGTTTACAGCCTCCTCAAGTCCGAAGCGGTATTTTCCGGTTCTGAGTAAACTCGTGCTTAATGCAACTTCAGTTGGAGAGCGACTTCCAACGTATGCAAGAAATCTGACCTTCCGTCTGACAGTTAGGGATAACCGGGCTAACGGTGGTGGTGTAACGTATGATAATACTAAAGTAACGTTGACCGTATCGGCCGCCGCCGGCCCATTTCAGGTTACAGCTCCCAATACAGCTGTTAGCTGGTCGGTAGGTACACAGCAAAATGTTACCTGGAACGTGGCTGGTACCGATGTAGCTCCGGTAAGTGCAACCAACGTAGATATTTTCCTCAGCACGGATGGAGGGTTTACCTATCCGGTAACATTGGCTACCGGTGTGCCGAATAATGGCTCTGCTGTAATTACAGTACCGAACAACGTTACCACCACTGCACGTGTCATGGTGAAAGGAGCGGGTAATGTATTCTTTGATATCTCCAATGCAAACTTTACCATTACTGCGCAACAGTCGTTGAACGAATTTGCCTCCGGCGAAAGCGTAAGCCTGTATCCCAACCCTGCTGAGGTTGATCTCACGCTCAGCATGGCAGGACACTATCGTGGAGATGTTGAGACCACGGTGTTAACAACGGAAGGAAGAGTGGTCGCAACCGATCTGCTCTCCAAAACAGGAGATGGAATGGTTCAGTCACTTCCGATAAGTCAACTGGCCTCAGGCATCTACCTGCTCCGGGTTACCACCGCTGAAGGATCGGTAACCAGAAAGTTCACAGTACGATAATAGCTACTGATAACAGGAAAGTCCGGCCATTGGCCGGACTTTTTCGTTTCGGACTGATTCATTTGACATACCTTTGCAGCGAATGAAAATCTTTCGTAAAGTCATCTATCTGGTCATTACCACAGTGCTGCTTGTTATTGCAGGGGTACTCGTTTACCTGACGAGCCAAAAGCCGCAGTACAATGGCAGTTTGCTGGTTACTGGGTTAAACGATAAAGTGGAGATCGTATTTGACTATTACGGAGTTCCGCATATTTATGCTGAAAATGAGGAGGATGCGTACTTTGCTCTCGGATATGTTCACGCTCAGGATCGCCTGTTTCAGATGGAAATGACCCGTCGCGTAGCCTCCGGTCGTCTTTCTGAATTGCTGGGTGCGGATTTTGTGAAGGTGGATGCTTTTTTCAAAACGCTTGGGCTGGCTGAACATGCCGCTGCGTCAGCAAAAGCTTATATGAACGCAGATTCATTGCCGTACCAGAAAGCTGCGAAAGCCTATCTGATGGGTGTAAATAATTTCATCCGCACCGGACGCACGCCTGTTGAGTTTGTTATGTTGGGTATTCCGAAGGAAGAGTATACCGTGAACGATCTGTACCTTTCCTCTGAGTTTATGGCTTTCAATTTTGCAATGGCCTTCCGTACAGATCCGTTGATGAGTTATGTGAAGTACAAACTCGGTAAATCCTATTACCGGGATCTTGCAACACACTACAACGGCACTGAAGCCATTCCGGTGTATGATGATACAACGGCGAGTGAGGACAGAGGCGATTCTGCTATTCGTGCAGGATTGAATGCACAGAAGGCTGCTTATCATTCGACGCTGGCGGTATTAAATACGATTCCGGTTCCTTTTCTGACCGGTAGTAATGGCTGGGTCATTGCTCCTTCCCGATCCAAAAGCGGCAAAACTATGCTGGGGAATGATACACATATCGCATTCGGACAGCCTGCCGTATGGTACGAAGCCCATCTTGAATATCCAGGTTATAGTTTTTATGGAAATTTTCTTGCCGGCTTACCCTTCGCAGCCATCGGCCATACCCGTGACCTGGCCTGGGGACTCACCATGTTTGAGAACGACGATGCTGATTTCTACAATGAGCGGATTAAGCCGGGCGATTCTTCCATGTGCTGGTCGGGTGGCGGATGGGCACCAATGAAGAAAACGCATAAGACCATTTATGTGAAAGGAGAGCCTGAAGCGGAGATCAATGTGTATGAAAGCAAACACGGTCCGCTCGTACAACAGGTGATGCCGGAGTGGAAGTCCGTGACCAACGATGGTGTAGCGCTCAGCTGGACACATTTGAAATTTCTTAACAACCTCCTGCAGGTAACCTACGATCTGAATCATGCCACTGATATGGAAACGTTCAGAAACGGTGTTTCACAGCTCAGATCACCGGGTCTCAATGTGATGTATGGTGATCGCGCCGGTAATATTGCCTGGTGGACAGCCGGAAAACTGGTGAAACGCTCAAAGAACGTAGATCCGGTAACGTTAGCCGATGGACGGTATGCCGTGAATGATCCGGTCGGGTATTATGATTTTACGTCCAATCCTCATTCTGTGAACCCACCGGAGGGGTATGTGTACAGTGCAAACAATCAGCCCGACTCTATGCCGGGTATGGGTTACTATCCGGGTTATTATGTACCGGAGGATCGTGCACTGCGCATCCGGCAGTTGTTGAACGAGAAGAAGATGATGAATCAGGAGGATCTGCACCGGTTTAACCTCGATGTGATCTCACCTGTTGCACCTGAAGTGGCCGACGTGATTATTGCCGGTATCAGATCCGAAGTGAAAAAGAAAACCGAGTTGAACGAAAGTGCCGCAAAACTTTTATTGTTATGGAACGGAAGCCATGAACTCAGAGATGTGGCACCCGTGATTTACTATAAACTGGTGTATCATGTGCTGAAAGGTGCAATGGAAGATGAGTTGGGTAAGGAGAATTTTAAAGTGTTTCTGACAACTCATGTTATGAAGTCATCACTCATCAGTTTTGTCAGGAATGATTCGTCTGTTTGGTGGAACGATGTCAATACTCGCGATGTGGTTGAGTCGAGAAATGTAATTTTCGAAAGGGCATTCGAGAAAACCGTTGAAGAACTGAAAGCACAACTTGGTAACAATCCCGATACCTGGGAATGGGGACGGGTTCACGTGCTGGAGCACAAGCACCCGATTGGCATGAAGAAGCCGTTCAATATTATGTTCAACGTTGGGCCGTACCCGATTCCGGGCGGACCCGAAGTGTTGAATCAGATGGGCTTTGACCTGAACGGTGAAGGAATCTACAGAGTGAAGTATGGTCCGGCAATGCGCATTGTAATCGACATGGCCGACATAGAAAATTCGAAAAGCATTTTACCAACAGGACAGTCCGGTAACGTAATGAGCCGCTACTATTACGATCAGGCGGTGATGTATAACACCGGTAAGATGCGCAAACAGAAAATGAATCGCTCAGAGATTGAAGCCAACCGGATCGGTCGTCTGGTACTGCAACCAAAGTAATCAGGGAAGCATCGCTGTCGCTTCAATCTCCACCAGCATTTCCGGATCAATTAGTCGGCTCACTTCTACCATGGCGGTGGCAGGACGAACATCTCTGAAAAACTCAGCATGCGCTTTTGCTACTTCTTCCCAGCGACGGATATCCGTAACGTAAATACGTGTCCTCACAACCTCCTGCATCGACGCTCCTGCCTGTTGTAAGGCCGCATCAATAATTTCAAGGCAGGTTCTGGTTTGTGCGTACATATTGCCTTTGTATTGCACAACACCCTCTTTCACTGCAGTAGTGCCGGAAACTTCGATGAGATTACCGATGCGAACTGCGCGTGAATAACCAACAATCGGTTCCCAGGGAGAACCGGAGGAGATAAGTGTCTTTTTCATAGTGTCGTCAATCTTTTAGCACCGCCACCATCCTTTCTGCCAGAATACGTGCGATTTTTTCATTCGACTCATGCGTCCAGCCTGCAATGTGCGGTGAGAGCACGACCTTTTCAGATTGAATAAGGTATTTAAAAGGAGCAGGCAGGGCAGAGGCATCGATCTTTTCAAAACTCACTGCTTCGTACTCTAGTACATCGAGCGCAGCGCCGGTCACCTTGCCTTGTTCGATGGCTTCCACCAGATCCGCGGTTACAATGTTTTTTCCGCGAGCCGTATTGATCAAACGGATTGGTTTTCCGAGACGGGAAAACCAGTTGCGGTTTACGAAACCGGTTGTTTCAGTCGTAAGCGGTACATGCAGACTGATCACATCCGATTCCTGCAGCAAGGTGTCTTCACTTACCTGATGCACCAGTGGCCAACGGTTTTTGTCGATGGTGATGTAAGGATCATACGCGAGTATATTCACTCCGAAACCGGAAAGTCGTCGTGCAAAAGAAGAGCCCATATTTCCGAAGCCGATGATGCCAACGGTTTTACCTTCCAGTTCGTCACCGCGGTTTTCTTCGCGTTTCCAGATGCCTTGCCGCACTTCTGCATCCGCGCGACGCAGATGATTCATCAGCATCAGCAACAGGCCCAAAGCGTGTTCTGCAACAGCATCTCGGTTTCCTTCGGGAGCGCTCACGCAGGTAATGCCGAAGGAACGTGCCGCATCAACATCGATGTTTTCCATTCCGGCACCAGCGCGACCAATGCAACGAACACGCTGCGATATACGCTGAAGAAAATCCGCATCCAGTTTAAACCGGCTTCGGATGGCAAGTCCGTCAAAAGTGCCGGCGACAGCAATAACTTCTTCGCGACTCATCTGATAACCAGGTACCGGTTCGATACCTTTTTGCAACAGCACCTCAGAAAAGGCAGGGTGCATCGTATCAATCAGCAAAACTTTTTTCATGGTTCAAAGTTAGCTGATTGTTCAGGATTCGCTATGACAGGCGCAGAAGTGTGTCTTTTTTAAGCAGCGTAAGCGGCTTTTCAACAAAGCTGACGATTTGAGGATTTGCTGCAGCCCGGTTTTTGTCATCCGGATCTACCGAACTGGACAGGATATGGATAATGAACCGGGAGGTGAGGGACTCAGGCAACTTTATGAATTCTTCCATAAACTCCCAACCGTTCAGCCCTGGCATATTAATGTCGAGTAGTAACAACATTTTTTCATTCCCCCTGCCTTGAACTTCAGCAGACCGCAGAAATTCCAATGCTTTTTCAGGCATCGTAAAATCGTGAATGGTCGTTTCCGGAATAACCTGATGCAGGAGTTGTTTGCAGAGAAAATTGTTTACGGGGTCGTCGTCTACAATGAGGATGTAGTTGTAATTGATCATTGGGGTAGTGTGATTTTAAATCGTGTTCCCTGGTTAATGCTGCTTTCGATTTCTATTTTACCGTGCAGGCTTTCTACTTGTGTTTTTACCATGTACAATCCCATGCCCTTACCTTCAATCTCAGGGTGAAATCGTTTGTAAAGTCCAAAAACTTCATCCCTTTTCTTGTTGAGGTCGATACCACGGCCGTTGTCGGTGAGGAGCAACATGAGTTCATTCTTATCGGTGCGGGTCATAATTTCAATTTCCGGATGAATTTCACGTCGGGCATATTTTATACTATTGGATATGAGATTAAGGAGAATACTCTCAACCAGGGGCTTTACGGATTCAATGGTGTTACATTCATGAAAATCGCAACGGATAGAAGCTTGTGACTGTTCTATTTCATCTTTGAGCAATTCTTTAATATGATCAACGGTGTAATCCAGATTGATTTTTTCTTTATGGTCGTTGGAGTCACGTTTGCTGTGCAGGATGGTGTTAAGGTCACGGATCACTGCGTCGAGGCGTTGTACAGAACTGTGAATACCATTGTTTATGGTCTGTAGTTGGTCTTCATCCACTTTGTTGTTGATGAGATAATCGCTGAGCCCCATAATATTGGCTACTGGAGCCCGCAGATTGTGGGAGACGATATAGGTGAATTGCTCCAGGTCACGGTTTCGTGCGATGAGGTTCCGGGTGATACGTTCCCGGTAATGTTCGTTCTTTTTCTGTTCTGTAGTTTCTGTCGTCTGCATCATGATGGCAAACAACTCGTTTTTCTCGTTTTTGATGCCCGTGAACCGCGTGTTGTACCATACTTTATCGCCATTGCCTGACGGGTAGTCGATATCGTAGGACACCGTTTCGCCTGCTTTCACTTTTTCAATGATACCAGCGAATACAATTCTCCGCTCAATAGGGAAATGTTGAAGAAAGGATTCTTCTTTATTGACTTTTCTGCCGAAATGTCGTGACAGAAAGTAATCGGCTTTGGGATTATAGGTAACGATCTTGTTGTTCAGATCGAAGAGCACATAGGAAGTGTTGGCATTGGCAAGTATCGTGCTTAGGTTTGCTTCTGATTTAACCAGATTTTCAGCGTCACGTTTTTTATCGGTGATATCGTAGCGGATCGAGAGAAACTGTATCGGTTTTTTGTTTTCGTCAAGGAAGGGGATGATGGTGGTGTCAACCCAGTACAACCGTCCGTCTTTCGCACGGTTGCGGATTTCTCCTTTCCATATTTTTCCGGAAAGGATCGTTGCCCATAGGTTTTTGAAAAACGCTGGCGGGTGATAGCCGCTATTGATGAGGCGGATGTTATTGCCGATCAGTTCTTCCTGACTGTAGCCACTGATACTTACAAAGTTTTCGTTAGCATATTTAATGATGCCGTGCAGATCGGTGAATAATACGATGGAGGAGGCGTCAAGTGCGAATTTGTAATCCAGAATTTCGGCAGTACGAACCGCTATTTTATGTTCCAGCCCTTCGTTGAGTTTTTTAATGTGTTCTTCCTGATGCTTCAATGATGTAATATCATTTATTGCCATCAGAACAGTAGATTCTCCCTCCAGCTGGATTTGCTCAGCGTTCAGACTGAGATGAAGATGAATCAGCTGATCTGGCTGGTAAACTACTTCATAATTTTTAATGATTTTTTTGCTGCGGAGTGTTTCCAGAAAACGCTGGTATTCTTTTTCTGATCTGAAAATTTCAAGATCGCTGACAGATGTACCATTGAGTTGTGCATTGCCGAGCAATAATTCAAGTTGTTTGTTTGAATGTTGAATAATGCCGGTTACCGGATTAAATGCCATGTATCCCAGCGGACTCTCCTGGAACAACGCATGAAGTGTATGACGGCTTTCAAGTAATTGTTGTTCTGTTTCGTTGCGTTTATTGAGGTTTTGGCGGATGATGAAATAGGTTATCAGGAGATAGAGCACAATGATTGCGGCAAGGAGAATAAAAGTTTGCAGGGTTTTGTTTTCCAGCTCCGATCTCTCTTTGTTGAACTTGTGAAGGTTGGTTCTTTCTTTTTCCTCAATCTGCAGGGCATGAAACCGGGTCATGTCCATGATCTCTTTTGCTGCGATGAGGTCTTTGAGATCGTCTGCGCGATCACGGGAACCGTTTCCATACTGCTTAAGCAAATGCTGACTGATTTTGAGGTTGTCACCGGCATCCTGTAACAGCAATAAAATCCGGCCTTTTTGAATGATATCTCCCGGGTCTGTTTGGCGTAAAGCCTGCATCTGATCTGGTATGGCGGTTCGTGCACGCTGGTAGATATCCAGAAAGGAACTGTCACGGGCAATCAGATAACCACGGTATCCTGTTTCCAGATCTACCAGCGACATCAGCAGAACTTCTGTGTTTTTCAGTACTGCCAGCGTCACCTTCTCCTGAGATCGAGAAGTGACAAAAGTGTGCAGATTGTTGAATGTAATGTAAATGAATACGGTGAGTCCGGTGGAGGCAATAAGGATAACTCCAAGAATGGCTCTTCTTAAGGGGTCTTTCTGAATGTTCGCTTTCATACAATTCCGGTATGCTGAAATAAAAGCCGGGACTTCCGGAAGTCGGATGAAGCGACGATTTTTTCAGGGATTAATGGGGGTGCCCTGTTACGGTCGGTGCGAATTTGTAGCCTGTTCTTACGTGAAAATATGACGTTTGTTGCAAATTTAAGATAAAAAGGTCTTTTTTACATATTTATTACAATTAAAGCAAAGTTCCGCTCAAAAGTAAGGCCGCCATCGAGAAATAAATCACGAGTCCGGTAACGTCTACCAGGGTAGCAATGAATGGGGCAGAAGAGGTAGCAGGATCGGCTCCCAGTTTCTTTAATAATAATGGCATCATAGAACCCATTACAGTACCCCAGAGTACCACAAACATCACCGATAAACCGATGGTGATGCCGATATAAAACCAATGTGGACCATATAGATCGGTGAAGACATTCCAGATACCGACACGGGCAAAGCCCAATGAGCCAAGCAGTAGTCCGAGTAATATGCCTGTGATGATCTCCTTTTTCATGATACGCCACCAGTCGCCAATGGTAATTTCGCCGAGTGCGAGAGCGCGGATAATCAAAGTAGAAGCTTGTGAGCCACTATTGCCTCCGCTGGAAACAATCAATGGAATAAATAAGGCCAGGACTACCGCCTTCGCAATTTCATGTTCAAAAAAACCCATTGCAGAAGCAGTAAACAACTCTCCCACAAAGAGTACAACAAGCCAGGGCGCGCGCTTGCGGATCATCTCACCCAGCGGAACTTCCATGTACGGATCTTCCAGTGCTTCTACCGCACCAAGCTTCTGGATGTCTTCGGTGTCTTCTTTCTTGGCCAGATCGAGTACGTCATCCACCGTGATGATACCCAGCAGCAATCCTCCGGCATCCGTAACCGGCAATGCCACTCGGGGTGTATTGGTGAAAGCTTTTACCGCCACTTCTTCGTCGTCGGTTACCAGCAGAGAGGTGTATTTTCCGTCGAGCAGTTCTTTAACCGGTACATGATCTTCGGCCAGCAATACATCTCCCACTTTAATATCGTCGATGAGATAACCCATGTCGTCAACGATGTAAATCACATCCAGTGTTTCACTTTTCTCTCCCACACGGCGAATGTAATCGAGTACTTCGCGCACGGTCCAGTCCTGATTCACCGTGATGTAATCCGGCGTCATCAAACGGCCGATAGAATCTTCAGGATACCCCAGCAGCGACAGTGCCACACGCCGCTCTTTTTGTGTCAGCAGCTTGAGCAGTTTGTTGAGCTGTTCCGAGTCAAGTTGCTCGAGGAGGGCGGTTCGGTTATCCGCCGACATATCATTCAGGATGAGCTGAAGTTGTCGGGGGCGCAACACATCGATGAGTAAAACCTGTGAGTTCAGGTCAAGTAATTCGAAGGTTTGATACGCCGGTTCACGGTCGATCACACTGAAAATAACCAGCTGCTCTGCAGGACTCAGGTCATTGCAGAGCTCGGCCAGCTCTTCCGGTAACCACGATTCCAGCTTTTCTTCCAGCTGTTCAAGGTCACCCGATTCAAGCAGGGCGAAAACGATCGGTTTTTCTACTTCGAATTCCATGATGATCTACCGGTAAGGGTATGAAAAGGCGGCGCACTGCTCCATAGGCAGATGTCAGGTCAGGAAAAATCCAGGTTCAAAGGCATGTTCGCTCCTCGTAGAGTTTTAGTTCAGAATGACTTATTCCGCTGAGTGCGGAAAGCTGCCTTATGCGAAGCCTTAACCCGACTACGCCTGTTCTACCCATTGGCGTCTCTCGACATTTCCGGGCAACAGCCTGTGTTCATTCAGTAACCTCACCTAACAAGCTTACTTTCAATGGCCGGCGCAAAAGTATGAAATCGGTGCACTGAAATCAAGGAAACAGCGAAGTAGTCGGAAAAAAAGAAATCCGGCCTGATTCCAGACCGGATGACAATGTTTTTATGATGTGTTCTACGCTCAGGAAGGACGGTGCTCCGTAGCTGTGGGATTTGCACGGTGTCCATAGGCCGGACAACGTTCTCTCGGCTTACATGATACGGCGGCAACGAGGAGGAATCCTAAGAGGAGAAGGCTAATTCTGTTACGCATGATAGGGTCGATTAATAGCTTCGCAAATTAAGTTAAATTTCTTTCGATTTTGGTTGATTTGTTTAAAAATCCTGCAATTGTTAACATCCAATAAACGTAGGCAAGCCTCCGAAAGTTATCCTTCAACGAAAAAATCTGTTCCGAAAGGGGCTCTTGCCCTCTTTTCATCCTGATCCTTTAATTTCGGTGCATGCATTCAGAACCAGATCACGTTACAAAGGCTAATTCGACAGAGGTTCAGCTGGAATCTTCATGGAAAGAGCTGCTGAAGGATGAATTTTCGAAGCCTTATTTCGCAGGCTTGCGTGCGTTCCTGAAACGGGAGAAGGCTGCCGGTAAAATCGTGTATCCTCCGGGCGGACGTATTTTCGCAGCTTTCAATGAAACGCCGGTGGATCAGGTGAAAGTGGTGATCATCGGACAGGATCCGTATCATGGTGAAGGGCAGGCGAATGGACTCTGCTTTTCGGTAGCGCCGGGCGTTAGAAAACCACCTTCGCTGCTGAATATCTTCAAGGAATTGCAGGAGGATATAGGTGTGCCCATTCCGGTAAATGGAAACCTTGATGCCTGGGCCGGTCAGGGTGTGTTATTGCTCAATGCCACGCTCACGGTTCGTGCAAATGAGGCAGGCTCTCACCAGAACAAAGGCTGGGAACCGTTTACAGATGCAGTGATCCGTGCCGTTTCATCGCATTGCAATGGGGTCGTCTTCCTGCTGTGGGGACGCTTTGCGCAAGCCAAGGCCGAACTGATCGACAAAAGCAAACACTATATTCTCGAGGCAGCACATCCTTCCCCATTAGCGAGGACCGGCTTCATGGGGTGTCGGCATTTTTCAAAGGCCAATGAATTGCTGAAAAAGCAGGGGAAAACTCCGGTCGACTGGAGACTATAGTCTGCATCGCTACGTTTATCTTTCCGCCATGATCCGCATGTCTGTCCTGCGTTTGTGTTTCCTGATGATTTGCTTGTCGGGGATGAGGGGAGATGTATATGGTCAGCCGTCGGGAGCAGAGAAAGTTTCTCTGGGTTTATCGGATATCCCCGACCGTAAACTGCGATCAGACATCGAAACTGTTTTTGAAAAGACGAAATCCACCGCCACCGCTGATCTCCATGTGCAAGCTGCGATTCGTCAGACGCTGGTGTTGCTCAACAACGCCGGTTACCTCGAAGCAGCGTTTCAGGATAACCGCGACACGCTCCGCAGAGTGGTGACGTTTTCACCGGGGCCACAGTACAGCTGGGCAAAACTTCAGACATCGCAGGCTGATGAAGATATACTCTCCGGCGCAGGAGTCAGTGATCGTTTGTACAGAAAGAAAGTGTTTGCCCCGCCTGCATACGCCCGGTTATGCAACGACATTCTGAAGTACTGTACCAACAACGGATATCCGTTTGCGAGAGTCCGCCTCGACAGTGTACAGGTAGATGGGGGGAAGCTCACCGCAAAGCTGATGGTGGATAAAGGTCCGCTGATGACGGTTGATACCATGGTGATTCGCGGCGATGCCAAAGTAACGGAAGCCTATCTGCGTAATTACCTCTCTCTGAAAACCGGTGAGCCTTTTGATGAATCGGTGTTCCGGAAGATATCTGTACGGATTCAGGAGCTTCCGTTCCTGTCCGAAGGCCGGAGTCCCGAAATTGAATTCACCCGGACCACGGCCCGTCCTGTCCTCTATCTGCAGAATAAAAAAGCAAGTCAGGTAAATGGAGTCGTAGGTGTTCAGCCCGACAACGGCGGATCAGGGAAAGTGTTTGTGACCGGAGATGTGCGGCTGCGTCTTCATAATTCGTTCGGTAAGGCGGAACTGTTAGATCTCAATTGGAGCAATCCGCTGCCCCGATCGCAGGACCTGAAGATAAAGTTCAGTGTTCCCTTTCTGTTCTCGTTTCCGGTGGGCGTAGAAGGTGATCTCACGCTCTTCAAAAAAGACACGGTGTTTCTGGAGATCAACCGGCAACTTGGCTTTCGGTATTTCTTCTCCGGCAATAATTCGTTTCGACTCTTCCTCGGACGCAAAACCAGTGATATGATTTCCACCAAAGGGTATGAGTTCACCACAACGCTGCCCTCGTTCGCGGATGTATCAACCAATTCATACGGACTCGGATTACAACTGCAGCGTCTCGATTACCGGCTGAATCCACGCCGCGGTTTTTCAATCGATGTGAGTGCAGCGGCCGGTGTGCGGACGATCACAAAAAACGCCAAAGTGAATGCGGCGGTGTATGATAGCCTGGATCTTCGCAATACACAGTATAAATCCGAACTCACAGCGGATTTGTATTTCCCGGTGCTGAGACGTGGGGTGTTCAATGTCGGAACTGTTGCAGCCTGGATGCAGGCGGAGAATCTGTTCGCGAATGAACTGTATCGCCTTGGAGGACTCAAGTCACTCCGTGGTTTCGACGAGCAATCCATTAATGCATCCTCCTTTGTAATCTGGAAAGCCGAATACCGTTTTGTTCTCGAGCAGAACTCCTATCTACTCCTCTTCTACAACCAGGCCTGGTACGAAGACCGGAGTAAAACCGCTCTGTTTTCGGATACGCCTTACGGTTATGGAGCGGGAATTACCTTCGAGACAAAGCTGGGGATATTCTCTTTTACCTATGCTCTTGGCAGCCAACAGGGAAATCCGGTAGAATTCAGGTCGGCCAAAGTGCATTTCGGACTGATCAATTATTTTTAAAACAGAAGGAGGCTGCCTTGAGTCAGGACAGCCTCCTTCAATGAATGGATGGCCTACCTGTTGATGATGAAGTGGCGGGTGGTGGAGATGCCATCAGTATTCAGCGTTGCCGAATAATTTCCGGTAGCCAGTTCGCGCACCTGAATCACCGATCTTCCTGCCGGTAATGGTCGGGAAAGAACGACAGCGCCTTTTACATCCGTAATAGTAAGTGTAGAGCCGGTGAAGATATCGCCGTCAACCATCAGATAATCCTGTGCGGGATTCGGGTAAAGATGAAGCAGCAGCGCAGGCGTGGTTTCGTTAATCCCCACGTTTGCGCAGCCGTTCGCTGAAGTGAGTGCGATGGCAGCGGTGTTATATGGAATGCCACCGGTATTAAAAAAGCTGATCGCATTCACGGTGGCTCCAAAATTGTCTAAATAGTTTGACAGGTTGGTGGTAAGCGTCGATGTTGTTTCATTACATACAGCTCCGGGGGTGATGGGTTTGGAAAGAAGAAAATCTAATCGCCCGGAAATGCTGAACGGATTTCGCTGAAGAGCCTCGATAATCTGACCCTGTGCACCCAATGCAGCCGATTGGACATATTCATCATCTGTAGCAATTCCCAGGGTAGACACGTCGCTGATATTACCATTGCTGATATCAAGTTGTCCGTTCAGGCCCTGAGGATGTGCACCCAGTCCTGTGCCTGCTTCCGTATATCCGCCTATGAAAACATTGGTGCCGCTGATGGTAAATACCTGATTGATTTCATCACCATCTGTGCCTCCTGCAAAACCACTCGATTGGTAATTACCAGTGTAGTTGCAGGTCATCAGGTGTCCGTCATAGTTGCCGGAAGGCGAAAGAAGAGTGTGTCCTGCCATTACGTATCCTTGCAGGTCACTGTTCTCCGTGATGGCATAAAACCGGTCAGAGCTGAAAGATCCTCCGTAGGTGTTAGCCCAGGTCATGGTGCCGCTTGTGTCGAATTTTGCAACAAAACCACTCTCAATGAAAGTGAGTGAGTCCAGTACAGCTCCTGCGAAAACAAGCTGATTGTCGCTGGAAGAAATGACATCATTCAATGTGGTTACGAAATTAGCTTCAATGGACTTAGCCCATAAAAAAGCACCCGAGGCATTCAAAGCTGCTGCATATGCGCAACCGAAAGAAACGGGACAATTAGAAGTGTTTCCTGTGAAAATAACTTTGCCGTCGGCGGTCACTTCAATTTCCTGTACGGTCTGGATGCCATTCCCAATAAAGCCGAATGACCAAATGATATTGCCGGAAGTGTCTGTTCGCAGAATCACATTGTTATCATTCAGACTTGAGGTGTCCAGTTGATTGGTAAGAATAACATATCCGCCACCCGGATACAATGCAACCTTTGATGCATTATCATGTAGTCCGCTGTTATATTCCTTTGCCCAAAGTACGTTGCCCTGATCGTCACAACGCATTAACACCGCATTGCTGTTGCTGACGGGTCCGGTGCTGCCCACCGCAATAATGCCACCGCCAGGAAGTGAATTCACATCATACAGGTAAACCGGATCACCGGCTTGGTTAGTGTACGTCTTTTTCCAGCCTTGTGACAATACTGGTAGAATAGCTGAAGTGAGAAAGGCAGATAAGAGTATTTTTTTTATCATGGTTGAAGATTTGGGCCTAAAATACTAATATTCTGATAAATGCGCCGGAGGTGGCAGGATTGACTATCTTTGCGCTCATGTCGCATAAATCCGGATTCGTAAACATCGTCGGCAAGCCCAATGTGGGGAAGAGTACCCTTCTTAACGCATTGATGGGACAGGATTTATCTGTTGTTACGCCCAAAGCTCAAACCACCCGCCATCGGATCAAGGCCATTTTAAACGAGGACGATTTTCAGATCATTTTTTCCGACACACCGGGCATCATGAAACCGGCGTATAAGCTGCATGAGAAGATGCTGGATGCTGTGGATCAGACGTTTTCTGATTCCGATCTGGTATTGTATGTGACCGAACTCGGCGATAAAACCATCGATGAAGACCTGAAAGCGAAGCTCAAAGTGAGTCAGATTCCTTTGTATGTGTTGATCAACAAGGTGGACAAAGGGGACCAGGAAAAGGTGGAAGAAGCAGTGGCGCATTGGCGCGAGATGCTGGATCCGCAGATGGTACTCCCCTTATCTGCGATGCATAATTTCAATGTGGATGTATTGCTGAAGAAGATTCTGGAAGTGTTGCCCGAGGGTCCGCCCTATTTCGAAAAAGACGACGAGATCAGCGACCGGAATACGCGCTTCTTCGTCGCCGAAATGATTCGTGGTTCTGTTCTGCAGTTGTATCAGAAAGAAATTCCGTACTCAGTAGAAGTTGTGGTGGATGATTACAAGGAGAGTGAAGAGATCGACCGGATCAAAGCGGTGATTTATTGTGCCCGTGAGTCGCAGAAAGCGATCCTGTTGGGGCACCAGGGAAAAGCGATTAAAAAACTCGGCATTGAGTCGAGAATGAAGATAGAAGATTTCGTTGGCAAGAAAATATACCTTGAACTCACCGTTAAGGTAGCCGACGACTGGAGAGATAACGATAAAATGCTGAAGCGTTTCGGTTATGAATAACCGTTAGTAGCTTTATACAAGAAATTAAATTGAGTCATGGCTAATATTGTCGCCATTGTTGGACGTCCAAACGTGGGTAAATCCACCTTGTTTAACCGCCTCACCGAGTCGAGGAAAGCGATTGTGGATGAAACCGCCGGTGTAACCCGCGATCGTCATTACGGAAAAGCAGAATGGACCGGCCGTACGTTTTCAGTGATTGATACGGGCGGATATGTTGTGGGGTCGGATGATATTTTCGAACTGGAAATCCGTAAACAGGTGGACCTCGCTATTGATGAAGCGAATGTGATCTTTTTCGTAGTAGATGTGGCTGATGGTCTTACGGATCTCGACAAAGAAGTGGCCAACCTGCTGCGCCGCAGCGGAAAGAAAATTTTTCTCGTAGTAAATAAAGTCGACAGCTCAGCCCGCATGCACGAAGTGCATGAGTTTTATGCACTGGGTATCGGCGAACCTTTCCCGATTTCAGGTATGAGTGGCGGAGGTACCGGCGAATTACTCGACGCTGCCGTTGAAGCCTTCGATCCCGATAATCTGGAAGAACCGGATCTGCCACGTCTGGCGATCATCGGACAACCGAACGTTGGAAAATCTTCCTTGCTGAATACCCTCATCGGTGAAGAGCGCAGTATCGTTACGCCGATGGCAGGAACCACCCGCGATACCATCTACAAACGTTACAATAGTTTTGGTTTTGATTTTCTGCTGATCGACACAGCGGGTTTGCGCAAGAAAAGAAATGTACACGAAGATATCGAATTCTATTCGGTGATGCGTTCCATCCGTGCCATTGAAGAAGCTGATGTTTGTTTGCTGATGATTGATGCCACCAGTGGTGTCACAGCACAGGATCTGAATATTTTCCATCTCTGCGAACGCAACAGAAAAGGTGTCGTGATTCTGGTGAATAAATGGGATCTGATGGAGAAGGAAACCAATACCGCCCGCGATTTTGAAAAAGAAGTAAAGCAACGTATAGCACCGTTTAATGATGTGCCGATTATTTTTACGTCGGTCACCAACAAGCAGCGGGTGCATAAAGCCCTGGAAACTGCATTGACGGTTTTTCAGAATAAAACACAGAAAGTACCTACTTCGAAGCTGAATAAAATCATGCTTCCTTTTATCGAAGGTTTTCCGCCACCTACAACCAAGGGGAAAAGTATCAGTATAAAATACATCACGCAATTACCCGGATCAGCACCAACGTTTGCGTTTTTCTGCAACCTTCCGCAATACATCGGAACTACTTATAAGCGCTTTCTTGAAAATAAAATGCGCGATAACTTTAATTTCAGCGGCGTACCGATTACGATTTATTTCAGGAGTAAGGAAAGGAATAAGGAGGCGTAGGCTACGGTGGCTACGGTGGCTTCGGCTCCGCTGGCTTCGGCTCCGCTCAGCCACCGGTGTTGAAACCAGCATGGTAAGATTCTTATATCACAGCTTTTTGAAATACTTATGACTTGTTCTGTTCAAACAACGGGCAAGCTCATGAAGTTCTTCGGGAAAATCGTTGATGAGCGCTTTTTTCTTTTCACGAGTCCAGCCTTGCACTTGTTTTTCGCGATCAAATGCAAAATCTATCCTGTTGTACTCCTCAAAATAAACAAGGGTAACCGGGAGTCTCGATTTAGTATGATTTGCTCCTTCACCAACCTGATGTTGTGCCAAACGCAACTCAAGGTTATTTGTGCTTCCTGTGTAAAAACTGCCATCCGCACATTCTAAAATATACATCCATCCTCTCATGTTGTGAATATAGAAATTATGAATTATATCCCGCTGGCTTCGGCACCGCTCAGCCACCGGGATATTGTAACTAGTGCACCGCTGGCTTCGTCCGGTGGCTGAGCGGAGCCGAAGCCACCGGACGAAGCCAGCGGATATCACTGCATCGACTTCTTATTAAACAACAGATACCCGAT
>WBZT01000102.1_pt1 | contig 72853 bp, 81 predicted proteins | sample 5204241 | NCBI WGS metagenome assembly WBZT01 (sample SAMN12344358, study PRJNA552823) | activated sludge metagenome | biome: Activated sludge suspended growth; feature: Nitrification reactor; material: Wastewater; isolation source: activated sludge from nitrification reactor of wastewater... | reverse complement strand
CGTCCATGCGGTAGCGGATGCGGTAGTTCTTCTCGTAGGGCTCGAAGTGAATGTCGGAGGCGCCGCTGTTGATGGCATCCAGCAGGATCTTTTGCAGATACTTGACCACCGGCGCATCGTCGATATCGGCCGCCGCCGCGGTATCCGCCGCGTTCTGGGCCTCGTCGTCGCTGAACTCGAGATTCAGGTCCTCGGTTTCGATGGTCTTGAGGATGCTTTCCTCGGTGGCCTCGCCATAACTCTCCAGCCAGCGTCCCAGCTTGTCGTCCTCGACGACGACGGGGTCGGTGGCCAGGCTGGTCTGGAACTTGATGTCGTCCAGCGCCTTGAGATTGCTGGGATCGGACAGGGCGACGAACAGGCGGTTGCCGCGCTGGGCGATGGGCAGCACCCGGTGCTTGGCCAGCAGCTTGGGGTCCACCGCGCCCTTGGGCATGACGGCCGGATCCAGGGAATCCAGGTTGAACAGGGGAATGCCGAAGTTGACGGAGGCGAAGGCCGCCACCTGGTCGGCGCGGAAACGCCGCGTGCGCAACAGATGGGCGATGAAACTCTCGCCCGAGCCCCGGGACTGGTTCTGCAGGCTCTCGCCTTCCTCCGGAGATAGCAGGCCCTGCGTGACCATCGCCCGACACAGGCCGGTCAGATTGGCGCCGACGGTTACCGCGACCATAGCCCCCTCTAGCCTCTTGAATTGGTGAATCCGCGCGGGATATTGCCCCCCACCCGGGCAAATGTAAAGAAACCCGGGCTCAGCCCGGGGCGCGGCGCGGGCCGATGCGCGCGGTCTTCACCATGCGGTCCTGGACCTGGACGATTTCCACCGGATAACCCGCGACCAGCACGCTGACCCCCGGCTCGGGCATGGCCTCCAGTTCCTCCAGCAGCAAGCCGTTGAGCGTGCGCGGGCCGTCCACGGGAAAATCCATGCCCAGTTTCCGATTCAACTCCCGCACCGGTACGGCGCCTTCAACCAGGCAACTGCCATCCGCTTCACGGATGCCGGGTTCCAGCCCGCCGGGCAACTCGGCGGTAAATTCGCCGACGATCTCCTCCAGGATGTCTTCCACCGTCACCAGCCCCAGCAACTCCCCGTATTCGTCGACCACCAGCCCCAGCGACTGGCGGTTGGCCTGGAATTGGGCCAACTGGGTATAGAGCGTGGTTCCGGAAGGAATGTAATAGGGCTCCCGCAGGCAGGCGCGGAATTCGTCCACGTCGAATTCCGACTCCCTGAGGCGAGCCAGGGCGCGGCGCACATGCACCATGCCCACGACGTTGTTGGGTTCCCCCTCGTACACCGGCAATCGGGCATGGTGGCTGGTGGCGAGTTGACGCGGGATATCGTCGGGATCGGCGACCAGGTCGATGGCCTCGATCTGGCCCCGGGGCCGCATGGCGTCATCCACCGTCACATGCTCCAGGTCGAACAGGTTCATGAGAATGGTTCGATGCTGGGCGGGCAGGAATGTCCCGGATTCGGCCAGCAAGGTACGCAACTCCTCCACCCCCATGCTGTTGGCGGCGGCATCCTCGGGTCGCAGCCGCAGCAGACGCAGGAGCCCCTGCACGAACAGGTTGACGAACCAGACCGCCGGGTAGAACAGCTTGAGCATGGGCGCCAGGACGAAGCTGGCGGCCGGCGCGATGCGTTCGGGATACGCGGCACCGAGCACCTTGGGCGTCACCTCGGAGAACACCAGGATCATGAAGGTCACCGCCACCGTGCCCAGGGTCAACGCCAACTCGTTCTCGCCGAAAAGCCGGAAACTGATCAGGGTCACCAGGGCGGCGGCGGCGGCGTTCACCAGGTTGTTTCCCAGCAACACCACGCCGAGGAGCTTGTCCGTCTGGCCCAGCAGCCACTCCGCCAGCCTGGCCCCCCGATGTCCCGCCTTGGCCAGGGTTTTCAGGCGGTAGCGATTCACCGCCATCATGCTCGTCTCCGAGGACGAGAAAAACGCGGAGCACAACAGCAGCACGGCCAGGGCGCCGAGCAGCGCGCCTAAAGGGATGGTATCCAAGCGGACCTAGGGGGATTGCGACGGGCCGAGTTTAGCGTCAAGCGCGGCATGCGTCATGGCCGGGAAATCCGGGGTCACGCGAACGGGGGGCATCAGGACGGATGACGCCCGGCCCATCCATTTCAACCAATCAGCGTCAACTTCCCGGCGCGGCTCATCTTCTTGACTTCGCGTTCGCGCCGCGCGGCCTCCGACCGGCTGTCCGCCGGCTCGAGGTATGCCAGGGTCACCGGCCCGCGCCCCCTGGTATAGCGGGCGCCCAACCCGCCGCCCGAATTATGTTCGGCCACGCGGCGATTGATATCGGTGGTGATGCCCGCGTACAGGCTATCGTCGGCGCAGCGCACCAGATAGACAAACCAGGGGCCCGGTTCGGGCAAATCGGACATCCGGCGCCAGCCTATTGTCTTCCGGCCTCATAGAGAGACGGGGTCACCCGGGCGTGGGCGAGATATTCGCGCAGATGCTTGATGGCCTGCCGATCCAGCACGTTGCTGTGGTGGGGACGATGCAGGATCCCCTCGACGCCGTTCAACACGACCCGGATGCGGGCGCCGGAAAGGGTTTCCACCGTGGCCCCCAGGTGATGCAACAGGGACTCGACTTCCCGCCAGTGGATATTGCCGCTGATGGGGTCCTGGAATATGGCGCGGATGAAATGTTCGTGTTTGTGGCTCATGACGAGGATTCCCCTAACTCGCGGAGCGCGTGGGTCGCGGACACGTCATGACCGAGGCCCGTCGTCCGCCTCATTCCGCCGCGGCATCATCCGTCGGCGGAACGCTTGCCTCGGTGGGAGGCGCATCGCCCTTCTGGGCTTTGCGCTGCTTCTTCTCTTCCTGCTTCTGTTTTTTCGCCAGGTCTCGCTGGCGTTTCTCGTACTGGTAGTTCGGCTTGGCCAAGACACGCTCCTGTTCGCGGATGGATGGGCGGCGGTCGAGCCGCGCGCGGGTGCCAAGTTTGAGCCGTCCGGCGGCCAATGTCACGGCCGACAACGGGAACGCGCCGGAGGAATCACTCCGCTACGTGGCCTTTCTTGCCGGAGGAGATGCGGTCCATGACGGCGAACAGCACGCCGGAAAGCACGAAGGTCATGTGAATGCCCACCTTCCAGGCGAGTTGCTCGTTGGTCAGGCTCTCCACATGCATGAAGGCCTTGAGCAGTTCGATGCCCGAGATGGCGACGATGGAGCCGATCAGCTTCATCTTCAGTTCGGCGAAGCCCACGTGGCCCATCCAGCCGGGCCAGTCCTCGTGGCTCGCGGCGTCGAAGCGGGAAACGAAGTTCTCGTAGCCGGCGAAGACGATGATGATCAGCAGGTTGGCCACCATCACCACGTCCACCAGGGTCAGGACGCCGATGATGATGTCGCCGCCATCGGCGGTGAACACCAGGGGCACGAAATGCGCGAATTCCTTGACGAACTTGACCAGCAGCAGGGCCAGGGCCAGCACCAGGCCCAGGTAGAAGGGCACCAGCAGCCAGCGGCTGGCGAACAGGAATTTTTCCAGGTGGGTTTCCACGTGTTTCATGGCGCGCTTTCCTTGCGGTTGCGGGTGGCGAAAAGGCTGGCCGCCACGGAGGACGAGAGTATGAGGGCGACGACGCCCAGCGCCAAGCCGATGGGGATCTTGTAGAAATCGACCACCAGCATCTTGGCGCCGACGAAGACCAGGACCATGGCCAGGCCGTATTTCAACAGGTGGAAGCGGTCGTTCATGTCCGCAAGCAGGAAGTACAGGGAGCGCAGGCCCATGATGGCGAAGATGTTCGACGTGAACACGATGAACGGATCGGTGGTCACCGCGAAGATGGCCGGGATGCTGTCCACGGCGAAGATCACGTCCGAGGTTTCGATCAGCATCAGCACCAGGAACAGGGGCGTGAACCAGCGCGCGCCGTTGATGACCACGGTGAAGCGCTCGGCGTGGTACTCGTGGGTGATGCGCAGGTGCCTGCGCATCCACTTCAATATCGGGTTGTTGGCGAGATTGGACTCGGCCTCGGCGAAGATCAGCATCTTGAAACCGGTGATGACCAGGAAGGCGCCGAACAGGTACAGCACCCAGTGGAACTGCTGCACCAGCCAGGCGCCGGCCAGGATCATGGTGGCGCGCATGACGATGGCGCCGAGCACGCCATAGACCAGCACCCGGCGCTGGTACTCCGCCGGCACGGCGAAATAGCTGAAGATCATGATGAAGACGAAGATGTTGTCCACCGACAGGGACAACTCGATGAGGTAGCCGGTGAGGAACTCCAGGGCCTTGGCGTTGGCCACGGCGCGTCCGGCGGTGCCGTCCAGCCACCCCCACAGCAATGCGCAGAAACTCAGGGACAGGGTCACCCACACCCCGGTCCAGCCCAGGGCCTCCCTGGCCGACACCTTGTGGGCGGTCCTGCCGCCCAGGACGAACAGGTCCAGGGCCAGCATGGCCAGGACGAACAGGATGAAGCCGGCCCAGAACATGGGCGTGACGATGCTGGCAAGTTCCATGGGGTTCCTTCAAATGCCCGGCATGCCGGCGTGGCGCGATAGCGTGACGACCGGCGAACGATAGCCGTCACGCCCTCGCGCCACGCCGCGGCCCCACGCATCAGCGGATTGCGGCGTTGGCCTCCAGGGCGGCGATGCGCTCTTCCAGGGGCGGGTGGGTCATGAACAGGCGCTTGAAGCCCCCCGCCCTGCCGCCGCTGATGCCGAAGGCGGCCATCTTGTCGGGCAGGGGCTGGGGATCATGCTGCGCCTGCAGGCGCTTCAGGGCGTTGATCATGGCCTGGCGCCCGGCCAGGCTGGCGCCGCCCCGGTCGGCGCGGAATTCGCGCTGGCGCGAGAACCACATGACGATGATGGAGGCCAGGAGGCCCAGCACCAGTTCGGCGACGATCATGGTGACGAAGAAGGCCGGGCCGTGGCCGTTCTCGTTCTTGAACACCACCCGGTCCACGGTATGGCCGATCACCCGCGACAGGAACATGACGAAGGTGTTCACCACGCCCTGGATCAGGGCCATGGTGACCATGTCGCCATTGGCGGCGTGGGCGACCTCGTGACCCAGCACCGCCTCGGCCTCTTCCCGGGTCATGCCGCGCAACAGACCGGTGGAGACCGCCACCAGCGAGCTGTTCTTGGTCATGCCGGTGGCGAAGGCGTTGACCTCGGGCGAATCGAAGATCGCCACTTCCGGCATCTTGATGCCCGCGGCCTGGGCCTGGCGGGCCACGGTCTGCACCAGCCAGAGTTCCTCCGGGGTGCGCGGGTCGGTGATCACCTGGGCGCCCACCGACATCTTCGCGGTCCATTTGGAGATGGCCAGTGAGATGAAGGCGCCGCCAAAGCCCATGACCGCCGCGAAGATCAGCAGACTCTGCAGATTCAGGCCGTTGGCGTTCAGGTAGGGCTCCACCCCCAGCAAACGCATGGTGACGGAGAGCACCAGCACGATGGCCATGTTGGTGGCCAGGAAGAGAACGATACGTTTCATGGAAAGCTCCTTGGGTCGGGGCTGGATAAACGCCGTGCAGACTACGCCGGCCAGAACATCAAATAAAGTCGAATATTTCTGTAATACTGTTCGTATTATCCGAATAATAAGGCCCGCTCGTGAACTTCAAGCACCTGCACTACTTCTGGACCGTGGCCCGCAGCGGCGGCATCGCCCGGGCCAGCGAGCGACTGCACCTCACGCCCCAGACCGTCAGCGCCCAGATCAAGCTGCTGGAAGACCAGCTCGGCACCGCCCTGTTCCGCCCCGCCGGGCGCGGCCTGGAGCTCACCGAGGCGGGCCGCCTGGCCTTGAGCTACGCCGACGAAATCTTCGCCCTGGGGGATGAACTCCGCTCCGCCCTGGCCAGCCACCGGGGGGCGCCGGTGCTGCCGTTCCGGGTCGGCATCACCGACGTCATGCCCAAGTCGCTCGCCTATCAGCTGCTCTCCCCCACCGCCGGGCTGGATGAGCCGGTGCGCCTGATCTGCCGCGAGGGCAAGCTCGACCGTCTCCTGGCGGAACTGGCCCTGCACCGGCTCGACATGGTGCTGGCCGACCGCCCCATTCCCGCCCACATCAATGTGCGGGGCTACAGCCACAAACTGGGGGAATGCGCACTGGCCTTCTTCGCCGCCCCGGACCTGGCCGGGAAATGCCCGGCCTTTCCCGCCTGCCTGGACGACGCGCCCCTGCTGCTGCCGGGCGATGACGCCACAGTGCGGTCCCGCATCGAAACCTGGCTGGAAAGCAAGCGCCTGGCGCCGCGGGTGGTGGGGGAATTCGACGATGGCGCCCTGATGATGGCCTTCGGCCAGGCCGGCGGCGGCTTTTTTCCCGCGCCGGCGGTATTGGCCGACCCCATCGAGAGGCAGTTCGGTGTCCAGCGGGTCGGCCTCGTGGAGGAGATCCAGGATGTGTTCTACGCCATCACCGGCGAGCGGCGCATCAGCCACCCGGCGGTGCTGGCCGTGACCGAAGCGGCCCAGGAGGTGTTGACGCGGCTGTCGGCGGAGGGCTGACGCTGATGACAGTCCGTTATCACCGCTCGAACAGGGCGATCGACTCCACATGGGCGGTGTGGGGGAACATGTTCGCCACTCCGGCCGATACCAGCCGATAGCCCTTCTGGTGCACCAGCACGGCGGCGTCCCGGGCCAGGGTGGCGGGGCCGCACGAGACATAGACGATGCGCCGGGGCGCGCCGTTTGTTGCATCACGCTCGGGCAGCGATTTCACCAGCTCGATGGCGCCGTCCCGGGGCGGGTCGATGAGCAGCTTGTCGAACTCGCCCAGTTCCGCGTAGGCCTCCGGCGTGATCTGGAACAGGTCGGCGACACGGAATTCGGTCAGATGGCTCAGACCGTTGCGCGCCGCGTTCTCCCCGGCCCGCTCTACCAGGCCCTTGCTGCCCTCGATGCCCACGACCGATGCGCCGCGCCGGGCGATGGGCAGGCTGAAGTTGCCCAGGCCGCAGAAGAAATCGGCGATACGCTCGCCCGGCCGCGGGTCCAGCAGGCGCATGGCGCGGCGGATCAGCATGCGGTTGATGCCGTGGTTCACCTGGGTGAACTCGGTGGGCCTGAACGGCATCACCAGGTTGAATTCCGGCAGGCCGTAGGCCAGTTCCGGCGCGTCCAGGGGATGGAAGGGATGGGCGGTGTCCGGCCCCTTGGGTTGCAGCCAGAACTGGATGCGGTGGGCATCGGCGAACGTCTTGAGCTTCACCTCATCATCCGGCGAGGGCGGCTCCAGCACCCGCAGCACCAGCACGTCCACCGCCTCGCCGGTGGCCAGTTCGATCTGGGGCAGGCGATCGCGGATGGACAGGCCCTCCACCAACTTGCGCAATTCGGGCAGCAGGGCGGAAATCCGCGCCGGCAGCACCTCGCAACTGTCCATGTCGGCCACGTAGCTGCTGCGCCGCTCGTGGAAACCCACCAGCACGCCGCCCTTCTTGGGCACGTTGCGCACCGACAGGCGGGCCCGGGTGCGGTAGCCCCAGGTCTGGCCGTGGATGGGCGGCAGGATGCTTTCCGGCTTCACCTTGCCGATGTGTTCGAAGCAGTCCTCCAGCACCCGCTGCTTGGCCGCCACCTGGGCGGATTCCTCCAGATGCTGGTGGGTGCAGCCGCCGCAGATGCCGAACCAGCGGCAGGCCGGCTTCACCCGGAACGGGCTGGATTTCAGGATGCGCGTGGCCTGGGCCTGTTCGAAATTGGGCTTCTTGCGATAGCTGGCGAAGATCACCGTTTCACCGGTGAGACCCCCGTCCACGAAGATGGTCTTGCCGTCCTGGTGGCCCACGCCCCGGCCTTCGTGGTCCAGGGATTCGATGACGAGGGGCGTGGCGCTGTCGACCGGCGTCCTCATGCGTCCCAGGCCTCCAGGAACTCGAACCAGTGCTCGGCGCCGATTTCTTCCAGGCTGGCACGCACCAGGGCGATCTCCTGTTCGTACTGTGCGGCGGTGAGCACGCCGCGCATCCTCTGGAAGCGCAGGTAGACCAGCCAGGTGTTCACCACGTCGGTCTCGCAGTAGTCGCGGATGGCGGCGATCTCGCCGCGCTGCCAGGCCGGCCACACCTCCGAGCCGTCCATGCCCAGCTTGCCGGGGAAGCCGTAGAGCTTGGCCAGCTCGTCCAGGGGCGCGTTGGCGCGGCCGGAATACATGGCCAGCACGTCCATCAGGTCCAGGTGGCGGGTGTGGTAGCGGTTCAGGTAGTTGTTGTACTTGAAATCCCGGTCGTCATCGCCCCAGTCCCAGTATTTGGGCGCGGTGACGCCATGCAGCATGGCCCGGTAATGCAGCACCGGCAGGTCGAAGCCGCCGCCGTTCCAGCTCACCAGCTGGGGGGTGTATTTCTCGATGCCGTCGAAGAAACGCTGGACGATCTGGCCCTCGCTGGCGTCCGGCTCGGACAGGGAAAACACCCGGAAGCGGTCGCCCTCCCGCAGGGTGCAGGAGATGGTCACCACCCGCTGCAGGTAATGGGGCATGAAATCCGAGCCGCCGGTCTGCTGGCGGCGCATGAGGAAGGCCATCTCACCCACCTCGTGATCGCTGGCCTCCTCCCCCACATTGTGGAGTCGGCGCAACCCGGCGATGTCGGGAATGGTTTCGATGTCGAAGACGAGGACGGGGTTCATGGTGGCTCGGGATAAAATTAGGGCGATTTTATCCGGTTTGTTTTAGCGCCTGTTTCCGTGGGGAGGTCATGCGGACCGATCAGCAGTCCATGACCCGCTGGCACGTCGCCGCCGACGCGGACGATTGGCTGGACCGGGCACTGGCCTTCGTCGCCGCGGCGGAAGCCGAGGCCCTGGCCTGGCGGGACGAGTTCCACATCGTCCTGGCCGGCGGCGGCACCCCGCGCCGGCTTTACCGGGCCCTGGCCGACCAGGACCACGACTGGTCCCGCTGGCGGGTCTGGTTCGGCGACGAGCGCTGCCTGGCGCCGGACGACCCGGCGCGCAACAGCGCCATGGCCCGGGAGGCCTGGCTGGACAAGGTCGGCATGCCCGCCGGCAATCTGCATGTCATCCCGGCGGAGCAGGATGCGGAAGTGGCGGCCCGGCTTTATGCCGAGGAACTTTCCGGGCTGGCGGACTTCGATCTGGTGCTGCTCGGCCTGGGCCAGGACGGTCATACCGCCAGCCTGTTCCCCGGCCACCCCTGGGGCGAGGCGGCGGGCGCGGCGGCGGCGCTGGCGGTGATGGACGCCCCCAAGCCGCCGCCGGAGCGGGTGAGCCTGTCGGCCGAGCGGCTGTCCCGGGCGCGGCGGGTGCTGTTCCTGGTCGCCGGCGCGGACAAGCGTGACGCCCTGGCCCGCTGGCGCCGGGGTGAACACCTGCCCGCCGCCGCCATCCGGCCCCGGGCCGGCGTTGACGTATTGATGGATCAAGAGGCAGGCGCGTAGCCCCGCCCGGTCCGGGAGAAAACGACAAGAACCCCGGATCACGGCCTCCGGCCCGCCCATGACGACGAATTTTTCGAGAACCGAAGGAGCAACACCATGAAACGCACCCTGCTCGCCCTGGCCCTGTTGGCCATCGGCACGGCCCAGGCCGCCGAGGAACGGCCCAGCAACGCCGCCGACCAGACCGGCCTGGCGGTCACCATCTACAACGGCGACCTGGCCCTGGTGAAGGACGCCCGCAAGGTCAAGGTCAACAACGGCGACAACTACCTGGCCTGGCGCGACGTTTCCGCCCGCATGCAGCCGGAAACCGCCCTGCTGCGTTCCCTGGACGGCAAGAAGCTGACCCTGCTGGAACAGAACTTCGACTTCGACCTGCTCACGCCCCAGAAACTGCTGGAGGAATCCGTGGGCGACTCGGTGCGGGTGATCCGCCACCAGCCCATCACCGGCGTGGAAGTGAGCGAATACGCCACCGTGCTGGCCGCCAACGAGGGCGTGGTGCTGAAATTCAACGACCGGGTGGAAGCCAGCATGCCCAATCCGGGCCGCATCGCCTTCATGGGCGTCCCGGCCAATCTGCGCGACCGCCCCACCCTGTCCATGCTGTTCCGCGCCGAGGTGGCGCCCACCGGCTTTCAATCCCCCGCCAACGCCACCGCCGAACAGGGCATGGAGTTGTCCTACCTGACCGGCGGCCTGACCTGGAAGGCCGACTACGTGGCCGAGCTGTCGTCCAGGGAAGACAGCATCGACCTGAACGGCTGGGTCACCCTCACCAACACCAGCGGCACCGCCTACAACAACGCGCGGCTGCAACTCATCGCCGGCACGGTGAACCGGACCCAGCCCGAGCGCGCACCCATGCCCATGATGGCGAAAGCCATGGCCATGGCCGACGCGGCGCCCGCGATGCAGGAGGAAGGCCTGTTCGAATACCACCTCTACACCCTGGACCGCCTCACCAACCTGCTCGACAACCAGACCAAGCAGGTGGCCCTGCTCTCGGCCCAGAAGGTCAAGGTGGACAAGGAATTCCGCCTCACCGGCGGCGACTGGTACTACGCCGGCCAGCACGGCGAGCTGGGCAAGAAACTCAAGCCCAGTGTGTACATGGAGTTCGCCAACAAGGCCGAGAAGGGTGAGAAAGGCGAAGGCGCCGGCCTCGGCGTGGCCCTGCCCAAGGGCATCGTCCGCGTCTACAAGAAGGACAGCGCCGGCCGCGCCCAATTCATCGGCGAGGACCGCATCGACCACACCGCCAAGGGCGAGACGGTCAAGCTGAAGCTGGGCGAGGCCTTCGACATCACCGCCGACAAGAAGCAGACCGATTTCCAGAAGCTGGCGACCACCGGCTTCAACGCGCCCCGGGCGGGCGGCCTGATCGAAACCGCCTACCAGCTGGAAATCCGCAACGCCAAGAGCGAGAAGGTGGTGGTCACCGTGGTGGAACCCATCGCCGGCGAATGGCAGATGCTCCAGGAAAGCCATGCGCACAAGCGCGAGTCGGCCCGCAACGCGGTGTGGGAAATCCCCGTGCCGGCGGAAGGCAAGACCACGCTGACCTGGCGGGTGCGGGTGAAGTACTGAGCGACATGCTCGATGCCATCGTCGCCGACCTGGCCGAGCCCGGCTGGTGCGTGGTACCGGATTTTCTCTCCGATGCTGAGACCGGCACCTTGCGGGCGGAATGCCGGCAAGCCCTCGCGGCAGACGGTTTCCGGCCAGCCGGCGTGGGAAGCGGGCAGGCGCGGATCCGTTCCGAGATTCGCGGCGACCATGTGCTCTGGATCGATGAAGGCCAGGCTGGCCCGGCCCTCAAGGCCGTCCTGGAAAAACTGGAAGCCCTGCGCCTGGCGGTGAACCAAGGCCTGTTCCTGGGCCTGTTCGACGTGGAACTGCACTTCGCCATCTATCCGCCGGGCACCGGCTACCAGCGCCATCTCGACCGCTTCCGCGACGACGACCGGCGCAGCCTGACCGTGATCCTCTACCTCAATGAAAACTGGCGGCATGAAGACGGGGGCCTGCTGCGCTTCTGGCCGGAGGCGAGCGGCGAGCCCCTGGACATCGTGCCGACCGGCGGCACGCTGGTCACCTTCCTGTCCGAGCGCTTCTGGCACCAAGTCCTGCCCGCCCGGCGGGAACGCCTGAGCCTCACCGGCTGGTTCCGGCGGCGCTGAAAGCTACAGGAGGATCGGCAGGCGTCGCTCCAGGGTGATGCGTGCGGGCGTCAGGCGCGCGCCCAGGGCATGCGCCTCCACCCCGGCCCCGACCGCGTCGCGCAGGAGTCGACCGAACACCGGATCGATGTGATCGGCGGGCCGCACGCGCCCCACGTCCTCCCGTTGCACGCAGAACACCACTGCGGCCCGGGCACCCCGCCGCACCACCTCCGCCAGTTCCTCCAGATGCTTGTGGGCCCGCTCGCTCACCGCGTCGGGAAAGAAGCCCTCGCCGTCCGCCACCGCGGCGGTGAGGTTCTTGACCTCCACGAAACAGGGCCGGCCGGAAAAATCCAGCAGCAGATCGGCGCGGCTGCGGGCCGACAGCCTGGCCTCGGGCTTCACGCCATCGAATCCCGCCAACTCCGGAATCAGTCCCGCTTCCAGGGCCTCCCGCACCAGGCCGTTGGCGCGGCCGGTATGAATGCCCACCCAGCCGCCCCCGGGCGCTTCCACCAGTTCCCAGGTCCAGGACAACTTGCGCCGTGGATTCTCCGCGCGGGACAGCCAGACCCGGCTGCCCGGCCTATTCACGCCCAGCATGGAGCCGGTATTGGGGCAATGGGCGGTCACCACTTCGCCCGTATCCAGGCGCATATCCGCCAGGAAACGCTGGTAACGGCGCAGCAACACGCCGGGCACGAGAGTTCCGGTAAAATTCATGCGCGCGCGGGAATCCGGTCCCGGTGCCGCGCGGGAACCAGGCCGATGGTGGATTGCCCGGCCTCGCCTGGAAACGTCAGGTCGCGGACCCCTCGGGGCGAGGGGCGGGTTTCTGATCTATAAACGAAAGGCAAAAGCAAGCAAGTCACGATGCGCGACTGAAGTCTGGGTAGTTGCCTGTGCTTCTTAACCACAATTCACATATTTCATCTGGAATGCCCGCCAAGTGTGAATTGGTTCACAGTTTATCCATCCGCCATGTTGTACGGTGTCATCATGTTGTAGAGAATGCTGCAACGCCACATCTTGACGACGTCGCGAAGTTTTTCTTTTTTTCCAAAGGAGTCTGCTATGCGTATTTCCCTGAGAACCCTGAATATCGCGCTTCTAGCTGTCGGTTGCGGCGGCCTGGCCATGAACGCCATCGCCCAGTCGAAGTACTACGACCCGACGAATACCGCCACGCCCCAGGGCAAGACCATCGGCTACGAGCTTTACAACACCATCGGTTGTCCGGGCCAGGGAATACTGGACAAGGGCTGCGCGGTGGAAGATCCGAAGAAGGCCGCGCCCGTGGCCAAGAAGGCCCCCGCCTGTCCGCTGCCCGCCGGCGCCATCCTGGGTGACAAGTCTCCGTCCAACGCCAAGCCGGGCGAGTGCTACGCCAAGGTGGTCCGCCCCGCCCAGTTCCGCACCGAGACCACGCGCAAGTTGGTCAAGGAAGCCAGCGAGCGCATCGAGACCGTGCCCGCCAAGTACGAGACCGTGAAGGAAAAAGTGCTGGTGAAGGAAGCCAGCGAGCGCATCGAGATCGTGCCGCCCGTCTACAAGGCCGTGAAGGTTCATGTCCAGAACGAGGAAGTCCAGGAAGTCGTTCCCGCCGTCTATGAGACCGTGAAGGAACGCGTGCTGCTCAAGGATGCCAGCACCCGCCTGGAAGAAGTCCCCGCCGTGTATGGCGAGGTTGAGGAAAAGGTTCTGGTGAAACCCGCCAGCCGCAAGGCCATCGAGGTGCCCGCCGTGTATGAGACCGTCACCGAGAAGAAACTGGTGCGGGCCGCCTACACCACCTGGAAACCCGGCACCCAGACCGCCATCCAGAAGCTCGACCCGAACACCGGCGAGATCATGTGTCTGGTGGAAATCCCCGCCGAGTACCAGGACGTCAGCCGCCAGGTGCTCAAGACCCCGGCTTCCGTGCGCTACGAGGAAATCCCGGCGGAATACCAGACCGTCAAGAAAACCGTGCTGAAGACCCCGGCCAGCACCAGGACCGTGCAGATCCCCGCCGAATATGGCGAGCGCGAGGTCACCAAACTGGTGAAACCCGCGTCCACCGTGACCAAGGTGGTGCCCGTGAACTACGAGCGGGAAATCATGACCATGGTCCAGCCCGCCACCGAGAAGCGCATCCCCGTCCCGGCCGAATACACCGAGCGCGAGGTGACCAAGCTGGTGGCGGCCGCCAAGGAAGTGCGCGTGCCGATTCCCGCCGAATACGCCGACGTGCCCCAGGAAGTGCTGGTGTGCCCGGTGCAGGAGTACTGGGTCCAGTTGCTCTGCGACGAGAACACCACGCCCGCCAAGGTCACCGAAATCCAGAAAGCCCTGGCGGCCGCCGGTTTCAACCCGGGCTCCACGAATGGCGATTTGAATGAAGCAACCATGAAGGCGGTGGCCGACTTCCAGAAGGCCAAGGGCCTGCCGCAGGACGGCTTCCTCAACATGGAGACCGTGAAGGCGCTGGGCGTTTCGCCGAAGTAAGTCGAACCAAGCCCTTTCCTCCGCAGCTCAAAGCCCTTCCGAATCGGAAGGGCTTTTTTTATGGCTCGGTGTTTATCGCTCGGCGTTCAGCGATTCCCGAAACAGCGCGTCGGGGTTTTTCAGGATGATGGTGCCATGGGTGTAATCCAGCACGCCGGATTCCACCCACAGCCGGACCTGCCGGTTGACGCTCTCCCGGGACACCCCGACCAGATTGCCCAGTTCCTCCTGGGACAATTTGAGACCGATGGCGATGCCCTCGGCGGTGAGTTTTCCGTATTGCTGACCCAGGTTGATAAGAATGCGTGCCAGGCGCGCCGGCAGGTGCAGGAAACTGAGGTTCCCCACCATGTCGTTGGTGGAGCGGAGCCGCTTCGACAAGGCGGCCAGAAGCTTGAGCGCCACCTGGGGGTTGCGTTCCAGGAAGGGCAGGAAATCCCGTCGCCACAGGACCAGGAAAGCGCAATTCTCCATGGTGGTGACCGAGGCGCTGCGCGGCTCGCCGTCGAGCAGGGCCATCTCGCCGAACACGTCGCCCGGCTCCAGGATACTGAGGATCGCCTCCTTGCCATCCGGGGAGATGAGGCCGACCTTGACCCGCCCCTGCATGACGACCAACAGGTGATCCCCGGACTCGCCCTCCTGGAACACCACATGCCTGGCGGGGTGGTTGACCACCCGCGCCAGTTGCATGAGGCTGGCCGCTTCCTCGTCGTTCAAGGCCGCGAAGACCACGCTTCGCTTGCGTAATTCGTCAATATCCATGGGCGTAGGGGGATATCCGATGGTTGGGGGCAGGGCCTTCTCCACGGTCGCGCTGGAAGCCTGGCCTCTGGCTGATTTGTTTCGGGGTACGCGGGAACCCGGTTCCATGCTGGACACCCTTGGTATCGTGATTGACAGTTAAAGTCCAGTGTAGGGGCATGGGCGCGCGGGTACTGTGACCTAATTCACATCGCCCGCGGGCAACGTCCAGCGCAGGCGGGCCCAGTCCACCGGCAGCGGCTGGCTGGGGTATTGGCCCTGCTTCCGCAGGGCGTCGCGCAAGGCGGCGAGTCGCTCGGCCCCGGCCGGATGGGTGGACAGCAGGGCAACCCGGGGACCGCCCCCCGCGGCCAGCCGTTCGAAAAAGGCCCCCATGCCTTCAGCCGGGATCCCCGCGCGCCTCAACAGCTTCAGTCCTTCCAGATCGGCTTCAAGCTCCAGGTTGCGGCCATAGCCGAGGGCGCCCAGTTCCGCCGCCATATTGCTCCACACCCCGCCGGAGAAATCCCCCAGCGCGACGTTCAATATGGCCCGCCATCCCAGGCCATGGAGCAGGTTGCGCAGGGCATGACGGCGTTCCACATGGCTGATTTCGTGGGCCAGCACACCCGCCACCTCCTCGGCGCTCTCCGCCGCCCGCAGCAAACCGGTGAAAACCACGACATGGCCACCCGGCACCGCCAGGGCATTCACCGCGGGATCCTCCGCCACATGGAATGAATAGCGGTATTTCGAGCCAGCCGTCAGGCGCGCGCCGATCAACTCGACGACATCCGTGACGGGCGCCTTGCCCATCAGTTTCAGGCCGGGCCGCATCTGCGCGAAGGCCAGGTTGCCCAGGGCGACTTCCTGCTCCAGGCCGACGCGCTCCGCGGCCCACCGGCTGACGACCCGGTCGGCGTTGAGCCAGAACAGCCCCAGGGCCAGAACCGGCAGCAGGACAAGCGCGGCGATCAGGCCCACCGCCACCCTGAAGCTCGCCTCCCTGCGCAGATGCACACCCCGCGCCCGGCGCAATTCCCCGCTGATTTCCGGAGGAACCAGCTGGATGAAGGCATCCACCGCCTCGTCCCCTTGCAGCATGGCGGTCATGGGGCCCGAGGGCGACTCCCAGGTAATCAGCCATTGCCGACCGTCGAATCCGCCGGCCTTCAAGCCGATTCGGCTGGACTGGACGGTGTACCAATAGCCCCTGCCCTCGAGCACAAGCACCCCGGGGTCGAAGTGAGCCAGGCCCGGCACGCCGCCCGAGGGCAGATCCGGTCCGTACATCAACACCTTGAACTTGGGTTTGGGCAGCCGCCACATGGGGGATATCCAATGTTTCTCGAATGGCTAGAATGCCGTGGTTTTCCAAAGGCTTCCAGTATGAAAGACACTCTGCTGCAAATTTTCCGCAAACGCCATGCCTGCCACCTGTTCCAGCCGGATCGCCCTTTGCCGCCGGAAGATCTGGATTTCATCCTGGAAGCGGGACGGCTTTCCCCCTCCTCCTTCGGGCTGGAACAGTGGAGATTCGTCGTCCTGACCGACCCTCGCCACAAGCGGGCCCTCCAGGACGCGTGTTTCGGCCAGCCCCAGGTGGGCTCCGCCAGCGCGGTGGTGGTGATCCTGGCCCGCCTGGCGGAACTGGATCCCGACTCCGCCTACGTGCGGCGGCTCATGGCCCGGGAATACCCCGAGGGCGAGGCCCTGGAGGGCGCCCTCAACAACTACCGGGGGTTCCACGCCGCCACCGACATCCCGGCCTGGAGCGGCGCCCAGTGCCATATCGCCGCCGCCAACATGATGACCGCGGCCGCCGGCGTCGGCATCGACTCCTGCGCCGTGGGCGGCTTCGTGCCCGCGGAGGTCCAGCGCCTGCTGGAAATCGATCCCAGGTCCTGCTTCCCGGTGTTGGTCCTGCCCCTGGGCTTTTGCGCTCGGCCCCCCGGGGAGAAACAGCGCCTGCCGCGGGAAGAGGTCGTGGAATACCGTTGAGCCAGCGGGCCTGGAACCACGGACCCCGGAAACCGCGCCTGGCCATGAACGGCCTCATCGCTCCCTTTCCCCTCCCGCCCCGGCCGAAGGGCGCTTGCCACCTTTCCGGTCGATGCCCGGCGCCCTGATGCCCGGCACCGCCCTTGCGCGGCCTGGACTGTGGCGCTTCGCGGGCTGGGCGCTGATCGTCCTGGTGATCTATCTGTCCTTGACGCCCGAACCGCCCACCACCACCGTCCGGTTCGGCGACAAGCTGGGCCATGTGGCCGCCTATGCCAGCCTGATGGGCTGGTGGCTGCAGATCGACCGGCGGCCGGAACGGCTGGCCCTGCTGTTCGTGCTCATGGGCCTGGCGCTGGAAATCCTGCAAAGCCTGGGCGGCCACCGCACCGGCGACATCCTCGACATGGCCGCCAATACCCTGGGCGTGGGCCTGGGCTGGCTCTCGGCCCTGCTGCTGCCCGACTGGCTCGCCCGCCTGGATCGCGGGCTGGCCCGGAGTCCTGGCCGGAGTCCTGGCCGGAGTCCTGGCCAGTGAGCGCGCGGCGCGCCGCCCGCGCCGTGCTGGCGCAACGGGACGCGGACCTCAAGCTCGCCGGGGCGGAAAAGCTCTGGTCCGAGTGGCGGGCCGGCGTCCTTCGCCTGGAAATGGACGGCGACCCCATCCTGGACACGCCCGGCCTGCCGGACAAACCGATCCTGGCCTCGCCGAAAGCCATGCCCCGGCGGGAATTGAATGGCCCGGAAAACCACGCCGCCCTCATCCACGCCCTGGCCCACATCGAATTCAACGCCATCAACCTGGCCCTGGACGCGGCGCAGCGTTTTTCAGGCCTGCCCCCGGCCTTTTACGGCGACTGGCTGCATGTCGCGGCGGAAGAGGCCTATCACTTCCGTCTGCTGCGCGACCACCTGCGCGGCCTGGGCCGGGACTACGGCGACTTTCCCGCCCACGCCGGACTGTGGGAAATGGCCGAGAAAACCGCCCACGACCCCCTCGCCCGCATGGCCCTGGTACCCCGCCTCCTGGAAGCACGCGGGCTGGACGTCACCCCGGACATCCAGCGCAAGCTGCGCGGCTTCGGCGACCGGGCCGGCGCCGACATCCTGGACATCATCCTGCGCGACGAGATCGGCCACGTGGCGGCCGGCGACCGCTGGTTCCGCCACCTCTGCGCGGAACGCGGCCTGGAACCGGAGGCCACCTACCGGGACATGCTCGCCCTGCCCGGCGTGCCCCGGCCACGGCGGCCCTTCAACGAGCCCGCCCGCCTGGCCGCCGGCTTCAGCATCGAGGAAATGGCGGCCCTTGCCGAGCCCAGGTAGTACCGAATCCGGACATCCTTGTCGCCTTGCCCGGGCAATGGGGGGCGGGCATAATCCCGCCTTCGCGTTTCATTATTGTTACTCCTTGTTTTATCTGGATTTTTCGAGGATACGGGGATCATGACCGAACTCAATTCCGCGGCACTGCTGAACAAGGTTTCCCCCGCCTTGCCGGTGCACTGGTATTTCGACCCCAGGATCCACGAACTGGAGATGGAACTCCTGTTCAAGGGCGGGGCCAACTACATGGGCCATCGGCTCATGACCCCGGAGCGGGGAGACTTCCATGTGCTGGACTGGCTCCACGACGGCGGCAAGATGCTGGTCAACAACCCGAACGGCGTGGAACTGCTGTCCAACGTCTGCCGCCACCGCCAGGCGCGCATGCTGCAAGGTCGCGGCAACACGCAAAACAATGCGCAACACATCGTCTGCCCGTTCCATCGCTGGACCTATGACCTCCAGGGCCAGCTCGTGGGCGCGCCCCATTTCCCCGACAATCCCTGCCTGCACCTGAACAAGACGCCGCTGGCCGACTGGAACGGCCTCCTGTTCGCCGGTCCGCGCGACATCCACACCGACCTCGCCAGGCTGGGTGTGGCCGCCGACATGGATTTTTCCGGTTTCATGTACGACAGCACCCAGATCACCGAATACCAGTTCAACTGGAAGACCTTCATCGAGGTCTATCTGGAGGACTACCACGTGGTGCCCTACCACCCGGGCCTGGGCCAGTTCGTCAACTGCGACGAGTTGAAGTGGGAATACGGCGAGATGTACTCGGTGCAGACCGTGGGCGTGAACGACCACCTCTCCACCCCCGGCAGCGCCGTCTACAATCGCTGGCACCAGCAGGTGAAACGCTACCGGGAAGGCAGGGACCCGGCCCACGGCGCCATCTGGCTCACCTATTACCCGGCCCTCATGGTGGAGTGGTATCCCCACACCCTGGTGGTCAGCAACATCATCCCCACCGGCGTGGAAAGCTGCCTGAACGTGGTGGAGTTCTATTACCCGGAAGACATCGCCCTGTTCGAGCGGGAATTCGTGGAAGCGGAAAAAGCCGCCTACCGGGAAACCGCCATCGAGGACGACGACATCTGCCACGGCATGCACAAGGGCCGCAAGGCCCTGTACCAGCAGGGCATCAGCCAGGAAGGCCCCTACCAGTCGCCCATGGAGGACGGCATGGTGCACTTCCACGAATGGCTGAGAAGAATGATCGAGCCCCGTCTCTAAGCGGACGACACCGGACTCCCCTCCCCCGCCCTCCCCACACGTGGGGAGGGTGCAACCCAGCGACAGCCGCGACGCCCCGCGCCTCCCCGACTTGCGGGGGAGGCTGGCTGGATTCCGCCCCCCCAGCCGGGTCACAATGCGGCCATGCAAGATTCCGCTCCCTACACCGCCATTCTCTACGCCCCCTTCGGCGCCCTGGGCGTGCGCATCGCCGACGGCAAGCTCAGGGGCCTGGAATTCCTGCCCCCGGGCACGCGGCCGATGGTCTCGGAACACCCCATCGCGCGGCGGATCGCCGAAGAAATGCAGGCCTACTACGCGGATCCGGGCCACGTCTTCCAGCTCCCCCTGGAACCCCTCGGCACGCCCTTCCGGCGGCGGGTCTGGAACGCCCTGCTGGCCATCCCCGCCGGCCGGACCCGCAGCTATGGCGACATCGCCCGGGAACTGGGCAGCGCGCCCAGGGCCGTGGGCCAGGCGGTGGGCGACAACCCCCTGCCCATCGTCATCCCCTGCCACCGGGTCATCGCCGCCGACGGCGGCCTGGGCGGTTTCAACCACAGCCGTACCGGCTACGCCCAGGACATCAAGCGCTGGCTGCTCAGTCATGAGCATGTCCTTTGATAACGAGCTGGATCGCTTCTGCGACGCCCTCTGGCTGGAAGACGGGCTCACCCCCCGCTCCCTGGAAAGCTACCGGCGCGACCTGACCCAGCTGTTCGCCTGGCTGGAACCCCAGGGCATCGCCCCCCACCAGGCCCAGCGCGACCGCATCCAGGCCTTCCTGGCCCACCGCACCCTGGACGAAGGCATCGCCGCCCGCAGCCTGGCGCGCCAGCTCACCGCCATCAAGCGCTACCACCGCTGGCTGCTTCGGGAAGGCCGCCGGAGCGATGATCCCACCCTCACGGTGGACGCCCCCCGCCTGCCCAAGCCTCTGCCCAAGACCCTGTCCGAATCCGAGGTGGAGGCCCTGCTCGCCGCGCCGGATATCGAGACCCCCCACGGCCTGCGCGACAAGGCCATGCTGGAAGCCCTCTATGCCGCAGGCTTCCGGGTTTCCGAGTTGGTGGGCCTGCCCGTGGCGGCGGTCAGCCTGACCGACGGCGTGGCCCGGGTCATGGGCAAGGGACGCAAGGAACGTCTGGTTCCCCTGGGCGAGGAAGCTCGCGAATGGATCGCCCGCTACGCGAAGGAATCAAGACCCGTCCTGCTCAAGGGCAAGGGCTGCGAGGCCCTGTTCGTCACCGAACGGGGCGGCGCCATGACGCGGCAGATGTTCTGGTACCTGATCAAGCGCCACGCCCTCAACGCCGGCATCCGCTCGCCCCTGTCGCCCCACACCCTGCGCCACGCCTTCGCCACCCACCTGCTCAACCACGGCGCCGACCTGCGCGTGGTGCAGATGCTGCTGGGCCACGCCGACATCGCCACCACCCAGATCTATACCCACGTGGCCAAGGAGCGGCTGAAGCGCCTGCACGCCCAGCATCACCCGAGGGGGTGAGCGCAGAAGGCCGGTCCGTTGTTCTTCTCCCTTGGGAAAAGCCCTCGCATTGCGAGGGTAAAGAGGATCGGGGGATTCCGCGGATGTCGATTCCGCTGGGCAGAGACGAATCCCCCCTACCCCCCTTTTCCAAAGAGGGGGAGAAAAACGGACCGGGGTCACTCAGTCCCGCTTGTACACGTCCTCGAAGCGGACGATGTCGTCCTCGCCCAGATAGGAGCCGGATTGCACCTCGATGAGATGCAGGGGCATCTTGCCGGGGTTTTCCAGGCGGTGGGTGGTGCCCAGGGGGATGTAGGTGGACTGGTTTTCCGTGAGCAGTTCCTCCACCCCGTCCCGGGTCACCCGGGCGGTACCGGACACCACCACCCAATGCTCGGCCCGGTGGTGGTGCATCTGCAGGCTGAGCTTGTGGCCCGGCTTGACCATGATGCGCTTGACCTGGAAGCGCTCGCCCATGTCGATGCCCTCGTACCAGCCCCAGGGCCGGAACACCCGGGTGTGGAACTCGTGCTCGCTGCGCCCGGCCTTCTTCAGGTAGTCCACCACCTTCTTCACGTCCTGGGCCTTGGACTGGTCCGCCACCAGCACCGCGTCGGGGGTTTCCACGATCAGGAGGTTCTCCACGCCCAGGGCCGCCACCATGCGCGACTCCGCCCGCACATAGCTGCCCTTGACGCCATCCAGGTAGACATCGCCGCGCACCACGTTGTCGTCCGCGTCCTTGAGTCCCACGTCCCACAGGGCCGACCAGGCGCCGATGTCGTTCCAGCCGATCTCGGCCGGCACCACGGCGGCATTCGGGGTGCGCTCCATCAGCGCGTAGTCGATGGAATCCGAGGGGCAATCGGCGAAGGCCGCCTTGTCCAGGCGGCAGAAGTCCAGGTCGTGCTCGCCGCCCTCCAGGGCCCGCCGGCAGGCCGCCAGCATGTCCGGGCGATACTGTTCCAGTTCCTCGACGAACTGGCGCGCCGAGAACAGGAACATGCCGCTGTTCCAGAAGTGATCGCCGCTGGCCAGGAAGCCTTGCGCCGTGGCCGCGTCCGGCTTTTCCACGAAGCGGGCCACCCGGCGCGCCGTGGTGCCCGCCAGGGCATCGCCGCGCTGGATGTAGCCGTAACCGGTATGGGGCGAATCGGGCACGATGCCGAAGGTCACCAGGCAGCCCAGGGCCACCGCCTTGAGGCCTTCCGCCACGGCGGCGTGGAAGGCCGGCACGTCGTTGATGAGATGGTCGGCGGGCAACAGCAGCATGACGGCATCCGGGTCCCGCTTCAGCAGGGTCAGGGCCGCCACCGCCGCCGCCGGCGCCGTGTTGCGACCCATGGGCTCGAGGAAGATGCCCAGGGGCTCGACGCCGATCTCCCGCATCTGCTCGGCGATCAGGAAACGATGGTCGTTGTTGCAGACCACCAGGGGGGGGCCGATGTCGACCATGCCGCCCAGGCGGGTCACGGTCTCCTGCAACATGGTCCGCTCCGAGGCCAGGGGCAGGAGCTGCTTGGGCAGGGCCGCCCGGGACAGCGGCCAGAGGCGGGTGCCTGAACCACCGGAAAGGATGACGGGATAGAGGGGCATGTTCACTCCCACGATTCGATCAAGGACACAAGGGGGCAGGGATGACGACTCACGGCGGGTTCAACGCAGGAAGCCTTCGTTTTCCAGCTTCAGCACGATCAGCTGCACGGCCTCGTCCACGCTGCACTGGGCGGTATCGATGGCCAGTTCGGGCTTTTCCGGCACCTCGTAGGGGTCCGACACGCCGGTGAATTCCGGGATCAGGCCCGCCCGGGCCTTGGCATACAGGCCCTTGCGGTCCCGGCTTTCGCAGACGGCGATGGAGGTCGCCACGTGGATTTCGAGGAAACCGCCCCAGGGCTCGATCATGTCGCGCACGGCCTGGCGGGTGCTGGTGTAGGGCGCGATGGGGGCGCAGATGGCGATGCCGCCGTGCTTGGTGATCTCGCTGGCCACATAGCCGATGCGGCGGATATTGATATCCCGGTGGGCCTTGGAAAACCCCAGTTCCGAGGACAGGTGGCGGCGCACGATGTCGCCGTCCAGCAGGGTGACGCGGCGGCCGTCCATTTCCATGAGCTTGACCGTGAGGGCTCGCGCCAGGGTGGATTTGCCGGCCCCCGACAAACCCGTGAAGAACACGGTGAAGCCCTGCCGGCCGCGGGGCGGGTAGGCCTTGCGCAGTTCCTCCAGCACTTCCGGGTAGGTGAACCAGGCGGGAATGGTCATGCCCCGCATCAGGCGCCGCGACAATTCCCCGCCGCTCATGGCGAGGGTGCGGGCGCCTTCCGGCGCCTCCGCCTCGGGCAGGTACTCGTCCCGGTCGTCCAGATAGACCATGCGCGGGAAGCCGATCAGCTTGACGCCCAGTTCGGCGCGGGCGGCCTCCGACAGGCTGGCATGCAGGCCGGTGACGTCCTCGCCGCGGCGGAAATCCCCGGCCATGGGGGTTTCGCCGCCGATGATCAGGTGGGAACAGCCATAGTTGCGGGCGACGATGGCCTTGAGCCAGCTCTCGCGGGGCCCCGCCGCCACCGGCACCATGGGATTGAGGGCGAAGTCGCTGGTGGCCGCCGGAAAGCGCGGCATGATCGCCTGGGTGGCGCGCACCAGGGCGAAATGGCTGGCATCCATGACCGGGTCGGCGCCGGCCATGGGGTGGATGAGCAGGTTGGCCTCGAGCCCCATGGCGGTGCGCAGCACGAACTCGTAGTGGGGGCGGTGCATGGGCTGGGTCGGCTGGTAGGCCAGCACCCGGCGCCAGCCGCGACGCTGGAACCGCTCGCGCGACTCGGCGGGGGACAGGCGCAGGGGCAGGAAATCATGCCGGGGCGGCAGGGCCACGCCTTCCACCCGCCCGGCCACGTAGACCATGCCCGCCTCGGCCAGGGGCGCGGCCAGGGGCAGCCCGGAGGCGGCGGCCAGAGCCCCTTCCGCGTCGGGGTCGGCGGCCCACAGTTCGGAAATATGAAGAACGGCGGGCATGAAGCCCTCGCCATCCCGCAGGCTCACGCTCTGGCCCGGCGCCAGGCCCCTGGCGGCTTTCTCCGGCACGGCGAGCATGACCGGCAGCGGCCAGAAGCGTCCGTCCGGCAGTTTCATGCCGGACAGCACGGCGGTCATCTCGCCGCGCCCCATGAAGCCGGCAAGGGGGGACAGGGCGCCGGTGAGCAGTAGTTCCAGCTGGCAGATCTGGCGCCAGTCCAGGTCCAGGGAGGCCATCTCCCGGGTTTCCCGGCGAATGGCCTGGATGCGCTCGGGGCTGGCGAGCAGGGGAACGAGGGTGCCGCCGTAGGGCGTGATCAGGGTGTCCATGAAATACCGTTCAAATGTGCGATGGGCGTGATCCTGGGCGGGGCGTCGGGGCTACTGGCCCGGATACGCCCGAAAAAACTCGGCCACGAACTCGGGGATGCGCGCCTCCGGCAGGATGTTGATCCCCGCCGCCGCCTTGCGGCCGCCGCCGGTCTCGAACTTCCGGCACAACTCGTCGGCGCCGGTCTTGTTGACCAGGGGGGCGCGCACGCTGACCACGTAGTAACCCTTGGGCGAGCGGGTCAGCAGGGCATGGGCGCGCTGGGGCTGGGCCGTGGCCAGGTCGTTGGCATACACGCCGGACACCCGCCTCGCCCAGGGCGCGTCCGGCAGGATGTAGACGGCGCCCGAGGGCCGCACGTCCTCGGCCGAGATGGCGCGGGCCTGGGCCATGTCGAGCACGTAGCCGGTGCTCAGGGTGTGGAATTCCGCCGCTTCGTGAATGAAGGCGAACGGGTCGGCGTAGGCGTGCAGGGCGCGATAAAGCTCGGCGGGATGGAAATGGAGATCCTCCAGGCTGTCGCCATAGCCGTTGTAGTTGAGGCATTCGCCCAGTTCCCGCAGGGCATCCAGCTGGGCCATGGAGAGCGCCAACGGCTCGGCCGCCCGGCGCGCGGCGCCATGCAGGTTGTCGCCGAAGGCGGCGGCCACGGCCCAGAGCCGGTGGGCGCCGCCCAGATGCCGGTCCACCAGCAGGCTGGTGCAGACATCGGCCGAGGTGTCGATGCTGGCCTGGAAATTGGCATGGACGGGCAGTTCCCCGGGATTGTGGTGGTCGAACCAGCGCACCTTCACGCCCTTCTCCAGGGCGGCGGCCAGGGGAACCGCGTTCTTCTCCACGGCGATATCCAGGGCCAGGATCTCGTCGCCGGCCTGGGCTTCGAACCGGTGCAGCAAACCGATATCCCGCTTGACGCCGGTGATCAGGGTGGCGGTGGCGGGTTCCGCCAGGCGCAATTGGTGCAGGGCGCAAAGGCCGTCGGCATCGCCGTTGAACACATCGTATTTCATGGCTGGCTCGATGACAGGGGGAATATGGAAAAACCGGAAGGGCGCATCACCAGAAGCGCCATGATCCGGTGGACAGGACCCAGACCCCCAGCAGGAGGTTGGTGGTGGCATGGGCCGCGATGGGCGCCCAGAGATTGCCGCTGGCCCGGTACAGCCAGCCATAGGCGAGGCCCGCCAGGATCCCGGCGAACCAGAGGGTATGTTCCAGCCCGAACAGGACGCTGGCGATCAGCAGGGCGCGCAGCGAGAGGCGGGCCGGTTCCAGGGCCAGGAAATCCGGCTTGTCGATCCAGCGCAGCAGGAAGGAACGCCAGAACAGTTCCTCCATGATCGGCACCACCAGGGCCGCCCCCGCCAGGCGCGGCAGGGCGAGTTCCCAGCGTATGGCGCCGCCGCCATCGCGCGGATCGAAGCCCGCGCCGCCGCCGAGGTCGAGCCAGCCCCCCTCCAGGTTGATCCACAGGACGAAGACCAGGACGCCCAGGGCGGGGGAAATCAGGCCCACCCAGCGCGGGTCGGGGCGCTGGAACAGCTCGCTGTAGTGGGCGCGATAAGCCCAGAGCAGGAGCGCCACCGCGCCCACCTTGACGGGGTAGAGCCAGCGCCCGTCCAGGTCCGGCAGCAGGGCGGCGGCATTGCCCTCGATGGCCAGGAACGCCATGTACAGGGCGAAGGGCAGCACCCGGGAGAGAACCCGGACATCGGTCAGCGACATGGAAAGGCGCCGATGGGGCTGCGAGCGCCGTCCCCGCGGGGGCGCGAGGCTGACCGCCGTGCCGGGGAAAGCGGGGGGGCCGCCACGGCCGGAGCGTTCGACCGCAAGGCTTACTTCAGGCCGGCGGGGCCTTTTTCGCCGGACGCTTCGCCGATGACGGCATCCGGCCGCGGGGCGCTGGCCTCGGGCTGCGCCGGCTTGGCGTCGGCCTTGCCGGCATCCGCATAGTCGCCCAGGTACTCGATCTTGGCCTTTTCCTTCAGTTTCTTGAGTTCCAGCTCGGCGGCCTCCCGCTTCTTGCTGTTGGCGAGGAAACGCTCGATCACGGGCCTGGCCTGCTCCTGGCTCTGGGCCTGGGTCTGGGAACCGGCCACCACGATGATGTTGAGGCTGCCGGCGGTGGCCAGGGTCATGGCCTGGCCATCCTTCATCTGATGCAGGCGCGGCAGGATTTCCAGGGGCAACTGTTCGGCGGCCTTGGTGGATTGGCCGACCCGGGCGGGAATGTTCTCGCCCTTGAGCCACTCGATGAATTCGTTCAGGTTCTTGCTCTGGGACAGCCGGGCCTTGACGGCCTCCACGTTGGCGGGCGTGACCGGGACATTGATCTCCTGCAGGCGATAGATACGGCGCTCGGCGAACAACTCCGGATGCTTGGCGTAGTAGTCGGCGATCTCCGCGTCGCCCGGCTTGGCCTGACCGGCGGTCAGTTTCTGGAGATAGGCCTGGGCCAGGATCTGGCGGCGGGCCGCCTCCAGGGACACCACGACCTGGGGGTCCTGGTCGACCTTGTCCTCGATGGCCTTCCGCACCAGGATCTGCTGGTCCACCATGGACCGCAATACCTGGTTGGCAGCGTGCTTGGCCTGGTCCGGCGCCAGGTTGCCCAGCTTGGCCACTTCATGATTCAGCTGCTGGACGGTAATCGCATCGTCGTTCACCTTGGCCGCGAGGGGGGCGGCCGCCTTGTCCTCGTTCTTGTTGCCGCAACCCGCCAGGCCAAGGGTCAAGGCCAGGGCCAGCGCGCTCAGGCCGATCCGGTGCTTCGTGTGCATTTCGATTCCTCGTGTTGTCGAATGAAAATAGATTGTTCGCCGTCCATGCCATGCCGGCGACTTCAATTCCGTGCCCCTCCCCGCCTCGGCGCGGGCAACGCGCGGCGCCCGCGCACGCCGATGGATCCTTATCGGACGGCTTCGTCGTCTTCTTGAATCGGGATCACAGGATTCCGGCGGCGTGATCCGCCAGCCGCGAGCGTTCCCCCCGGGCCAGGGTGATGTGGCCGGAATGGGGCCAGCCCTTGAAGCGGTCCACCACGTAGGTCAGTCCGGAACTGCCTTCCGTCAGGTAGGGCGTGTCGATCTGGGCGATGTTGCCCAGGCAGACCACCTTGGTGCCGGGGCCGGCCCGGGTGATGAGGGTCTTCATCTGCTTGGAGGTGAGGTTCTGGGCCTCGTCGATGATCAGGAACTTGTTGATGAAGGTGCGGCCGCGCATGAAGTTGAGGGACTTCACCTTGATGCGGGAGCGGACCAGATCCTGGGTCGCCGCCCTGCCCCACTCGCCGGCCTCCTCGTCGGGCTTGTTGAGCACGTCCAGGTTGTCCTCCAGGGCCCCCATCCAGGGCGTCATCTTTTCTTCCTCCGTGCCCGGCAGGAAACCGATGTCCTCGCCCACCGGCACGGTGACCCGGGTCATGATGATCTCGCTGTAGGTCTTGGACTCCAGGATCTGGGTCAGCCCCGCCGCCAGGGTGAGCAGGGTCTTGCCGGTGCCGGCCTGGCCCAGCAGGGAAACGAAATCGATGTCCGGATCCATCAGGGCGTTGAGGGCGAAGTTCTGCTCCCGGTTGCGGGCGGTGATGCCCCAGACATTGTTCTTGTGATGGCTGTAATCCCGGATGGTCACCAGGGTGGCGGTGTTGCCGGCCAGGTCCGCCACGCGCGCATGGAAAGGACTGGGCCCCTCCTGCCAGAGGAACTGGTTGACCAGCAGGGACGGCACCAGGGGGCCGCTGAGCTTGTAGTAGGAGCGGTCGTCCTTCTGCCAGGATTCCATGCCCTTGCCGTGCTTCTCCCAGAAGTCCGCCGGCAGCTCCATGACACCGGAATACAGCAGATCCGTGTCCTCCAGCACCTTGTCGTTGAAGTAATCCTCGGCGGAAATCTCCAGGGCGCGCGCCTTGATGCGCATGTTGATGTCCTTGGAGACCAGGATCACCTGGCGTTCGGGCTGCCGGGCCTTGAGATAGGCCACCACCCCGAGAATCTGGTTGTCCACCTTGCTGTAGGGCAGCACGGCGGTGACATCGCTGGTGATGGGATGGGTCTGCAGGAACAGCCGGCCCGTGGCGGCCTTGTGGCTGTGGGGGGCCAGCGGCGCGCCATCATGGATGCCGAGCTCGGCGGGGCTGACGATCTCGTCGAGGAAGCGGGTGGCCTGGCGGGCGTTGCGCGCCACCTCCGACATGCCCTTCTTGTTGTGGTCCAGTTCCTCCAGGGTCGCCATCGGCAGGTAGATGTCGTGTTCCTGGAAGCGGTAGAGACAGGTGGGATCGTGCAGCAGGACGTTGGTATCGAGAACGAACAGCTTGTTCAGCTTCTTGCCGGTTTTACGCGCCATCGGGATTGTCCGGGTGAGGTGGGTGCGAAAGGTGGATGAGGTTGGTGGATGCGGGTGGTGGATATGGGAGGTGGATCGATGCCGGGGATCAGCCCAGGCCGCGCACGAATTCCAGCACCTCCCGGGCATGATCGGGGACCTTAACGCCCCGCCAGGTCCGGACGATGTTCCCGTCCGGCGTGATGGCGAAGGTGCTGCGCTCGATGCCCCGCACCTGTTTGCCATACATGTTTTTCAGTTTCATGACGCCATACAACTCGCACACCGTCTCGTCGCCATCGGCCAACAGCGCGAAGGGCAGGTTCAGCCTGGCCTTGAAGTTCTCGTGGGATTTCACGCTGTCGCGGGAGATGCCGAACACCTCCCAGCCCAGGGCCTGGAATTGCGGATAGAGGTCGCGAAAATCCTGGCCTTCGGTGGTGCAGCCCGGGGTGCTGTCCTTGGGATAAAAATAAAGGACGACGCCGCGCCCTTTGTAATCACCGAGTCTGACACTCCCGCCGCCGGTGGCGGGCAGTATGAAGTCGGGTGCTGCCTGGGGATGCATCGGGCTCTCGGTTCGTGCGGGACGGGGGCATTATCCCGAGCCTCGATGAGGCCGGCAATATGACGAACGGGAGCGCGGAGGAATGAGGATGCGAGAGGAACCTGGCGGAGAGGGCGGGATTCGAACCCGCGGTGGGGTATTAGCCCACACACGCTTTCCAGGCGTGCGACTTAAACCGCTCATCCACCTCTCCGGAAGGTGCGGGAGAATACACGCCGGTGTTCCGTGAGGCAAGGAGGGGGCGTGGCTGCTAGAATCCGCGCGCCATTTCAGGGATACCCGACCATGCCCACGCCCCCCTTCGACGAGCGCCTTTCCGTGGTCGTCCCCGTAAAGAATGAGGCCGAGAACATCGAGCCCCTGATCCGCGAGATCGTCGCCGCCGTATCCGGTCTGGCCGATTTCGAGATCGTCTACGTCGACGACGGCAGCACCGACGCCACCCTGGCGGAACTGAGACGCCTGGCCGCCGCACTGCCCCAGCTCAGGATCGTCCGCCACCAGGCCAGTTGCGGCCAGAGCACGGCCATCACCTCCGGCGTTCTGGCCGCCCGCTTCGACTGGATCGCCACCCTGGACGGCGACGGCCAGAACGATCCCGCCGACATCCCCAGCCTGCTGGCCCGCCTGCGCGCATCCAGGCCGGAGGATAACCTGCACATGCTGGCGGGCTGGCGCGCCAACCGCCGCGACACCTGGTTCCGCCGGTTTTCCTCCAGGGTGGCCAACGGCGTGCGCTCCAGCCTGCTGAGGGACGCCACGCCGGATACCGGCTGCGGGCTCAAGCTGTTCAGCCGGGCGAGCTTCCTGCGTCTGCCCTATTTCGACCACATGCACCGCTTCCTGCCCGCCCTGGTGCAGCGCCACGGCGGCCGGGTGGAGTCGGTGGTGGTGAACCATCGCCCGCGGGAGCGGGGCACCTCCAAGTACGGCCTGCACAACCGCCTGTGGGTGGGCATCGTCGACCTGTTCGGCGTCATGTGGCTGATCCGCCGGGCCAGGCGGCCGGTGCTGCTGGATTCCTGATTACCCCCATGTCCCCGCGCGCCATCCTCAAGGGACTGCTGCTGATCGCCTCCCTGGCGGCCCTGGGTTTCCTGGCCAAGCACGGCCACCTGGCGGACATGCTGTCGGAGCAATGGATCGATGCCGAGGTGCGCGGCAAGGGCTGGTCCGGTGACCTGGTCTTCCTGGCCATGGGCGCCGCCACCACCGCCCTGGGCTTTCCCCGCCAGGTGGTGGCTTTCCTGGGCGGCTACGCCTTCGGCTTCGTCAACGGCTCCCTCCTGGGCACCCTGGCGGCCCTGCTGGGCTGCGTGCTGGCCTTCTTCTATGCCCGCTGGTTCGGGCGCGGCCTCATCGCCCGCCACTTCCCGGGCCGCATCCGCAAGGTGGACGACTTCCTGCGCGACCACCCCTTCAGCATGGCGGTGGTCATCCGCCTGCTGCCGGTGGGCAGCAACCTGGTCACCAACCTGCTGGCGGGCGTGGCCAGCGTGCGCGGCCTGCCCTTCTTCGCCGGCTCGACGCTGGGCTATCTGCCCCAGACCCTGGTGTTCGCGCTCGCCGGCAGCGGCGTCAACTTCAATCCCGCCCTGCGCCTGACCCTGGCCGGCATCCTGTTCGTGGCATCCAGCCTGGTCGGGGTCTGGCTCTACCACCGCCATCGCCATGGCGCCGCCCTGGAGGAGGAACTGGATGCGGCCCTGGGCGAAGCGGAAGAACCCCGGAAGTCGGCGTGAAGGCCAACCGCCATCGCCCCGCCTGGCTCAACAGGTCGATGCGGCTTGCCCTGCCGGCCGCCGGCGCGATACTCAGCCATCCTGCCCGGCCCGTGGCTGAAACCCGTTATCCGTCGGCGGCCCGGCAAATGTGGCGCAAGGGCGGCGTCCTGGCGCCTTTCAGGAACGACATGGAGGCCTAGGCCCATGGACATGGAATACCGCCGTCTCGGCGACAGCGATCTCAGGGTATCGGCCATCTGCCTGGGCACCATGACCTTCGGCCAGCAGAACAGCCTGGCCGAGGCCCACGGGCAGCTGGATTACGCCTTCGAACGGGGCGTGAACTTCATCGACACGGCGGAGATGTACCCGGTACCGCCCCGAGCAGAGACCTGCAATCTCACGGAAAGCATCGTCGGCGCATGGATGGCGGGCAAGCCCCGGGACCGGATCATCCTGGCCACCAAGGTCACCGGCCCCCGGCGCGCCCTGAACTGGATCCGGGGCGGGCCCCGCTCCCTGGACGGCGACAACATGCGCGCCGCCCTGGAAGGCTCCCTCGCCCGGCTGCGCACCGATTACGTGGACCTGTACCAGATTCACTGGCCGGAGCGGAACACGCCCATGTTCGGCCAGTACCAGTTCGACCCGGCCGGGGAAACCGACGCGGTGCCGATCCGGGAACAACTGGAGACCCTGACCGGCCTGGTAAAGGCCGGCAAGGTCCGCCACATCGGCCTGTCCAACGAGCACCCCTGGGGGGTCATGGAATTTCTGCGCCTGGCCCGGGAACACGGGCTGGAACGGGTGGTATCCATCCAGAATCCCTACAGCCTGATCAACCGGACCTTCGAAACCGGGCTGGCGGAAGTGGCCTTTCGCGAGCGTCTTGGGCTGCTGGCCTACTCGCCCCTGGCCTTCGGCCATCTCAGCGGCAAGTATCAGGCCGACCCGGCGGCAAGCGGGCGGGTCACCCTGTTCAAGGGCTTCGCCCAGCGCTACGAGAAACCCAACGTGCCCGCCGCGGTGGCGGCCTACGTGGCGCTGGCCGGCGAACTGGGGATGACGCCGGCGCGGATGGCGCTGGCGTTCGTGTACCGGCGCTGGTTCGTGGCGAGCACGATCATCGGTGCCACCACCATGGCGCAGCTGCGGGAAAACCTGGATGCGTGGGACGAGGTGCTGACGGAGGCGGCGGTGGCGCGGATCGAGGCGCTGCACCTGCGCCATTTCAACCCCGCCCCGTGAAATGCCGGCCGCCGCGCGGTGGCGGCGGCCAGGCCGGACGAAACAGTTACTTCTTCTTCTTGCCCTTGGGCGCGTTGGCGGCGGCGCTGAGGGCGGCGCCGGGCTTGAAGCGCACCACTTTCTTGGCGGGGATCTTCATTTCCTTGCCGGTCTGGGGATTGCGGCCGGTGCGGGCCTGGCGTTCCTGCACGCTGAAAGTGCCGAAGCCGATGAACTGCACGTTCTCGCCCTTGGCCAGGGCATCGGAGATGGCTTCGATGGCGGCGGCGACGACGACGGTGGTGGCGGCTTTGCTGGCGTTGGCTTTTGCGGCGACGATATCGATGAGTTCAGCTTTGTTCATAGTGAAGTCTCCTGGTTGATGTCATGGGAAATGACGGGCGGATCATAGCAAGGCTGCGGCGTTTGTGGCTTGTCGCGCGTCACAAATCCAGCAATTCCGTGTCCTCGTGACGATAGGGGGGGCTGCAGCAGCACAAAATCCGCAGTGTCTCCGCGCCGATGTTCTCGATGCGGTGGAGCGTGCCGGGGGGAATCAGGACCGTATCGCCCGCCTCCAGGACCAGGCTCGCCTCGCCCAGGGTCATGCGCCCGCGCCCGGCGGTGACGTGGTAAAGCTCCTCCGTCTCGCCATGTCGATGCGGGCGGGTGGCGCGCCCCGGGGGCACGCTGGCCTCGGCCAGGCTCTGGTTGCGGACCTCATGCCGCCCCGGATGCATGAGTTCCCGGATCAGCGAGCCGTCGCGGGTGACATAGGGCTGGATCTGGTCATACCGGCTATGTTCGATCATGGGCTGTCTCCGTCATACCGGGCGTTCGCGCCGCCATCCCTTGCCATAATGAACCATGGTCAGCGCCACTTTCCGCTTCCATCACGAGTTGAATGATTTTCTCGCCCCGGACCGTCGCGGCGGGGCATTCGCCGTGGCGTGCCCGGACGGCGCGACCGCCAAGCACATGATCGAGGCCCTGGGCGTTCCCCACACCGAGGTGGGGGCCATCGAGGTCGACGGCGAGGACGCCGGGTTCGACCGGCGACTGCGAGAGGGGGACCGGGTGGATATCCACCCTGAAGACGGCTCCAGCCGCTCGACCCAGCACCTGCGCGTTGCCATAGCCCAGCCGCCAGGCTTCATCGCCGATGCCCATCTGGGGGGACTGGCCCGCCTGTTGCGCATGGCCGGCTTCGATACCCTCTACGACAACGGCTACGCGGACGCCAGGATCGAGGCCATCGCCGTCCTGGAGTCGCGCATCGTGCTGTCCCGCGACCGGGAATTGCTCAAGCGGCGCACCATCGTCCACGGCTGTTTCCCCCATGCCATCGATCCCCCCGGGCAGTTTCGCGAGGTCCGCGCCCGCTTCGGGCTGGCGCCCCTCGCCCGCCCCTTCACCCGCTGCCTGGCTTGCAACGCGCCGCTGCGCGACATCGACAAGGGCCAGGTGCTGGACAGGCTGCCGGCCTCGGTCAGGGCCCGGCAGCAGGCATTCAGGATCTGCGATGCCTGCCGGCGCGTTTATTGGCAAGGCTCCCATTGGCGGCACATGCGCGACCGGCTGGCGATACTGCTGGCCTCCTGAGCGGTGCGGCGTGTTACTTGAAAGCTTGGCTTACCAGTTCGTTTCCCGCTCCGCCGTGGCGGAAATGCGGTGGATGGAAAGATCCGCGCCGTTGAACTCCTCCTCGGCGTCCAGGCGCAGGCCCACGCTGGCCTTGAGCGCGCCGTAGACCAGGGCGCCACCGGCCAGGGCGACGGCGATGCCGACCAGGGTCCCGACGAGCTGAGCGGCAAACGAGACGCCGCCCAGGCCGCCCAGGGCCTGCAATCCGAAAATGCCGGCGGCGATGCCGCCCCAGGCGCCACACAGGCCGTGCAGGGGCCAGACGCCCAGCACGTCGTCGATCTTCCATTTGTTCTGGGTGATGGTGAACATGATGACGAACAGCCCACCCGCCACCGCGCCCGTGGCCAGGGCGCCCACCGGGTGCATGAGATCGGAGCCGGCGCACACGGCCACCAGGCCGGCCAGGGGCCCGTTGTGGATGAAGCCGGGGTCATTCTTGCCGAGGAACAGGGCGGCCAGGGTGCCGCCCACCATGGCCATGAGGGAATTCACCGCCACCAGGCCGGAGACGGCCTCCAGGGTCTGGGCGGACATGACGTTGAAGCCGAACCAGCCCACGGTGAGGATCCAGGCGCCCAGGGCCAGGAAGGGAATGCTGGACGGGGGATGGGCGGACATCATGCCGTCGTGGCGATAGCGGCCCCGCCGGGCGCCCAGCAGCAGCACCGCGGGCAGGGCGATCCAGCCGCCCATGGCGTGGACCACCACGGATCCGGCGAAATCATGGAATTTCGCGCCGAAGCTGGCGTCCATCCAGTCCTGGAAGCCGGCGTTGTTGTTCCAGGCCAGGCCCTCGAAGAGGGGATAGACCAGGCCCACCAGGACAAAGGTGGCGGCCAGTTGGGGATTGAAGCGGGCGCGTTCGGCGATGCCGCCGGAGATGATGGCCGGGATGGCGGCCGCGAAGGTCAGCAGGAAGAAGAACTTGACCAGGTCGTAGCCGTTCTTCTGCAGCAACTGATCGGCGCCGGTGAGGAAGCCGACGCCATAGGCCACGCCGTAGCCGATGAAGAAATAGGCGATGGTCGACACCGAAAAGTCGGTCAGGATCTTGACCAGGGCGTTGACCTGGTTCTTCCTGCGCACCGTGCCCAGTTCCAGAAACGCGAAGCCCGCGTGCATGGCCAGGACCATGATGGCGCCCAACAGGATGAACAGCACATCGCCGCCCGATTTGAATGCATCCATGAAGTTCTCCTCGAAAACGGGGATTTCGAAAGCAAAAGCCGTGCCTTCTATTGGGGCACGGCGCACTTGAACGGGGAACGCCAGCCCCGCGCGGGAAAATCGGCCATCGCCGGCGTGCGGTGGCCTGGTGACGGAGAGCAAAACAAGGCTCTGTCGACGTTGAACTGTGATGGGCGGAGCTGGCAGAAAACTGGCTTCCCCCCTTTGGCAAAGGGGGGCCAGGGGGGATTTGGATGGGTCAGCACCTGGCACGGCCGACGAAATCCTCCGCCATCTCCCTTCAATAAGAGGGAAATCACGTCGGCGAGCGGTTGCCGCAACGAATCATTCACCAACCCGGACAGAGCCAAAAACAAACGCCCCATGACGGGGCGCCTGCGGGAATATCGCACTGAATCAGTGCGTCATCCGGCCTTCTTCTGTTCGTCGTCGATCCGATCCAGTTCGGATTCCAGTTCTTCTTCCGACAGCGGTTTGTATACCTCCGGCTCGGGCGCGGATGCGGCCGGCCGGTTCCTGACCATCCAGCCGGCGATGATCACGCCCAGTTCGTACAGCAACCACAGCGGCACGGCGAGCATGATCTGGGACACCACATCGGGCGGCGTGAAGATGGCGCCGATGACGAAGGCGCCGACGATGACGTAGGGCCGCGCCTCCTTGAACTTGCCGACCTCGACGACCCCCGTCATGGCCAGGACGATGACCACGATGGGCACCTCGAAGGTGAGCCCGAAGGCCAGGAACATGGTGATGACGAAATCCAGGTACTTGCCGATGTCGGTCATCACCGCCACCCCCTGGGGGGCGATGCCGATGATGAAGCCGAACACCACCGGAAACACGAGGAAATAGGCGAAGGCCATGCCGCAGGCGAACAGGAACACGCTCGCCACCACCAGGGGCAGGATCATCTTTCTCTCGTGGGAATACAGTCCGGGCGCGATGAACGCCCAGACCTGGTAGAGGATGTAGGGCAGCGCCCCCAGGAAGGCCGCCATCATGGCCACCTTGATGGGCACGAAGAATGGCGTGACCACCTCGGTGGCGATCATCTGACCACCCTGGGGCAGCTTGGAAAGCAGGGGCTGGGCCAGCACCGTGTAGAGATCGTTGGCGAACGGGAACAGGCAGACGAACAGCACGATCCAGGCGATGGCGGCGCGCAGCAGCCGATCGCGCAACTCGATCAGATGGGAGATGAAGGTTTCCTGGCCGTCGATGTGCATGGGGGTGGGACCGGATCAGCCGGCGGAGCCGTCGGGAGAGCCGTCCGGCGCGCGGGCCACCCTGGGCGGGGGCGGCGCGGGGCGGGAATCCGCCTCGGCGGCGCCGAGGCCAGCCGGGGACGTGGCATCGACCGCCCCGGTCGCCGGCATATCCGCCGGGGCGGGGAGGGCCTCGCCCTCGCCCGGCGTGTTCGCCTCGCCCGCGGCCGAGGCCTCGGCCTTGATCTTTTCATACTCCTGCATGGCCAGGCCGCCATCGGTGACGCTCATGGCCTGCATGACCCGGCTGATCTGGGTGGTTTCCTGCTCCACCACGGCTTCCGCCTCCCGCTTCAGGTCGCCGGCCATGATCTCGTACTTCTGGGCGGCGTCCTTCATGTCCTGCTGCATCTTGCGCAACTCCTCCAGCTTGATGTCCCGGTCGATGTCCTGCTTGACCTGGGAGACATAGCGGTTGAGCTTGCCGAGCCATTGCCCGGCGCTGCGCGCCACCTTGGGCAGGCGCTCGGGTCCGATGACCACGAGGGCCACCAGACCGATGACGAGGAGTTCGGAGAAGCCGAGATCGAACATGAGAGCGTAGTCGGTTGACGAAGATCAGTTGGCGGCGGGAACCGCCAACTGGCCACCGCGATCCGTCAACTTTGCTGCTTGTCCTTGACCTCGCCCTCGATGGTGGTGCCGCGGGTCTCGCCCTCGCGCGGCAGTTCGGTGGGCTTGTTCTTTTCCTCGTTCATGGCGTCCTTGAAGTTCTTCACGGCGCCCCCCAGGTCGCCGCCGATGTTGCGCAGCTTCTTGGTGCCGAACACCAGCAGAACGATCACCAGTACGATCAACCAATGCCAGATGCTGAATGAGCCCATGGTGTTTCTCCTCGATTAAACGAATTAAAGCGGGCGCGGCCCGTTGCCGCCGATGACGTGGACATGCAGGTGAAACACCTCCTGCCCACCGCCCTTGCCCGTGTTGATCACGGTGCGAAAACCGTCCGCCAGGCCCTGCTCGCGGGCCAGGCGGGGCGCCAGTATAAGGATTTTTCCCAGAACGTCCCGATGAGTTTCGTCGCATTCCGCGAGGGAAGCCACGTGGCGCCTGGGGATGATCATGAAATGCACCGGCGCCGCCGGATGGATGTCGTGGAAGGCCAGCACGTCGTCGTCTTCATAAATCTTGCGGCAGGGAATTTCCCCCGCCACGATCTTGCAGAAAATGCAGTTCTCGCTCATGTCTGTTCCTTGCGCGCGGCTTTTTCCGCCAGCCCGGACAAACCTTCGCGTCGGGCCAGCTCATTCAGAATCTCGCCGGGGTGGATGCCCTGCTGGGCCAGCAGCACCAGCGAATGGAACCACAGGTCGGCGGTTTCATAGACCACTTTTTCCCGCGCGCCATCCTTGGCGGCCATGATGGTCTCCGCCGCCTCCTCCGCCACCTTTTTCAGGATGGCGTCCAGGCCCTTGGCGTAGAGCCTGGCCACATAGGAGCTTTGCGGATCGGCCTGCTTGCGGGCTTCCAGGGTTTCCGCCAGGCGGTCCAGGATATCGCGGCCGGATTCTGGGGATGGGCTCATTTCTTGTAGATCTCGTGGGGATCCTTGAGCACCGGCTCCACCGACACCCACTGACCGTTCTCCAGCTTCTGGAAAAAGCAACTGCGCCGACCGGTATGACAGGCGATGCCCCCGATCTGTTCGATCTTCATCAGGAGCACGTCCTCGTCGCAATCCAGGCGCAGTTCCAGCACCTTCTGGGTGTGGCCGGATTCCTCGCCCTTGTGCCACAGTTTCTTGCGGGAACGGGACCAGTACACCGCCTCGCCGGTTTCCACGGTGCGCTTCAAGGCTTCCCGGTTCATCCAGGCCACCATGAGAATCTCGCCGCTCTGGGCGTCCTGGGCGATGGCCGGCAGCAGGCCGTCGTCGGACCAGTTGATCTTGTTCAGCCAGGCATCATGTCGATCGCCCGGCCGTCCCGGGACGGTCTTCTCGCTCACAGTCTTACCTCTATGCCTTGCTCGGCCATGAAGCGCTTGCACTGCTCCACGGTGTATTCGCCGAAATGGAAGATGCTGGCGGCCAGCACCGCGTCGGCGCCGCCGATCTTCACGCCGTCCGCCATGTGTCGCAGGTTGCCCACGCCACCGCTGGCGATGACGGGAATGTTCACGGCATCGACGATGGCCCGGGTCAGGTTCAGGTCGAAACCGATCTTGGCGCCGTCCCGGTCCATGCTGGTGAGCAGGATCTCCCCGGCGCCGAGCTCCTCCATCCTGCGCGCCCATTCCAGGGCATCCAGGCCGGTGGGCTTGCGCCCGCCGTGGGTGAAGATCTCCCATTTGGGGGTGGCGCCCCAGACGGTCTGCTTGGCGTCGATGGCCACCACGATGCACTGGCTGCCGAACCGGTCGGTGCAGTCCCTCACCAGTTGCGGGTTGAACACGGCGGCGGTGTTGATGGACACCTTGTCGGCGCCGGCGTGCAGCAGCCGGCGCACGTCCTCCACCGCGCGCACGCCGCCGCCCACGGTAAGGGGGATGAACACCTGGGCGGCCACATCCTCGATGATGTGCAGGATCAGATCCCGGTCGTCGGAGGTGGCGGTGATATCCAGGAAGGTGAGTTCGTCGGCGCCCTGTTCGTCGTAGCGGCGGGCGATCTCCACCGGGTCGCCGGCGTCCCGCAGGTTGACGAAATTGACGCCCTTGACGACGCGGCCGGCGGTGACGTCGAGGCAGGGAATGATGCGCTTGGCGAGGCCCAATTCGGTCTTCCGTTACTTGCTGCCGGAAAGCTCATCCGCCAGGGTCTGGGCCGCGGCGAAATCCAGGGTGCCTTCGTAGATGGCGCGGCCGGTGATGGCGCCCATGATGCCCTCCCCTTCCACGGCGCAAAGCTTGCGCACGTCGTCCAGGTTGGTGATGCCGCCGCTGGCGATGACCGGGATGGTGAGGGCCTGGGCCAGTTTCACGGTGGCTTCGATGTTGACGCCGGACAACATGCCGTCGCGGCCGATGTCGGTGTAGACCACCCCCTCGACGCCGTAGTCCTGGAACTTCATCGCCAGGTCGATGACGTCGTGGTGGGTCACCTTGGACCAGCCCTCCACCGCCACCTTGCCGTCCTTGGCGTCCAGGCCGACGATGATGTGGCCGGGGAAGGCGGTGCAGGCGTCGTGCAGGAAGCCGGGGTTCTTCACCGCCGCGCTGCCGATGATGATGTAGGTGATGCCGTCGTCCAGGTAGCGCTCGATGGTGTCCAGATCGCGGATGCCGCCCCCCAGTTGCACGGGGATCTCGTCGCCCACCGCGTTGACGATGGCCTTGATGGCCGCCTCGTTCACCGGCTTGCCGGCGAAGGCGCCGTTCAGGTCCACCAGGTGCAGGCGCCGGGCGCCGCTGGCCAGCCACTTCCCGGCCATGTCGGCCGGGTTGGAGGAAAACACCGTGGCGCTGTCCATCTCGCCCTGTTTCAGGCGGACACACTGCCCGTCCTTCAAATCGATCGCCGGAATGATGAGCATGGCTGCCTCTGATTACCTCTGATTGCCGTCCCAGGTGGTGAAGTTGGCGAGCAGGCGCAGCCCCGCCGCCTGGCTCTTTTCGGGGTGGAACTGCACGGCGAACAGGTTGTCCCGGGCCACCGCGCAGGTAAAGGGAAAAGGGTAGGCGCTTTCGCCGGCGATCACCCCGGCATCCGCCGGCTGGGCGAAATAGCTGTGCACGAAATAGAAGCGGGCGCCGTCCTCAATGCCCGCCCACAGGGGATGGGGCATGGCCTGGCGCACATTGTTCCAGCCCATGTGGGGCACCTTGAGCTTGTTGCCGGCCGCGTCGCGCATGGACGCATCGGGGAATCGCTTCACCCGTCCCGCCAACAGGCCCAGGCAGGAGGTGTCGCCCTCCTCGCTGTGATCGAACAGGACCTGCAGGCCCATGCAGATCCCCAGAAAGGGCTTGCTGGCCGCCACGTCGAGGATGACATGGCGCAGGCCATGGGCTTCGATTTCCGCCATGCAGTCGGGGGCCGCCCCCTGGCCGGGGAACACCACGCGCGCCGCCGAGGCGATGACGGCCGGATCGTCGGTGACCGCCACCCGGGCCCCCGGCGCCACGTGTTCCAGGGCCTTGCGCACGGAATGCAGGTTGCCCATGCCGTAGTCGATCACGGCGATATCGGCCATTTACAGGCTGCCCTTGGTGGAAGGCAGGCTGTCGCCCATGCGCGGGTCGGCCTCGACGGCCATGCGCAGGGCGCGGCCGAAGGCCTTGAACACGGTTTCGGCCTGATGGTGGGCGTTGACGCCGCGCAGGCCGTCCACGTGCAGGGTGACGCCGGCATGGTTGACGAAGCCCTGGAAGAACTCCCGGAACAGGTCCACGTCGAAGTCGCCGATGCGGGCGCGGGTGAAATCCACGTGGAACTCCAGCCCGGGACGGCCGGACAGGTCGATCACCACCCGCGACAGGGCCTCGTCCAGGGGCACGTAGGCGTGGCCATAGCGGCGCACGCCCTTCTTGTCGCCGACCGCCTTGGCGAAAGCCTGGCCCAGGGTGATGCCGATGTCCTCGGCGGTGTGGTGGGCGTCGATGTGCAGGTCGCCCTGGGCCTCGATGTCCAGGTCGATCAGGCCATGGCGCGCCACCTGGTCCAGCATGTGTTCCAGGAAGGGCACGCCGGTGCGGAAGGCGGACTTGCCGGCGCCGTCGAGATTCATCTTGACGGTGATCTTGGTTTCCAGCGTGTTGCGGGTGACTTCGGCGCTGCGCATCTCAGTGTTCCAGTTCGGCCGCCAGGGCGGTCAGGAAAGCTTCGTTCTCTTCCGGGGCGCCCACGGTGACCCGCAGGCAGTGATTCAGCAGGGGATGGCCGCCATGCAGGTTCTTGATCAGCACGCCCCGGGCCTTGAGGCCGGCGAACACCCCCGGGGCGTCGGACACCCGGAACAGAATGAAATTGGCGCGGCTTTCAAAAACCTCCACTCCGGAAAGAGCGGACAGGGCCTGAAACAGTCTCCCCCGTTCACCGACCAGGGTGGCCGCCTGGGCTTCCAGGACATCCACGTGCGAGAGGGCGTATCGGGCCGCCACCTGGGTCAGGACGTTGACATTATACGGCAGGCGCACCTTGTCGAACTCGCCGATCCAGGCGGGTTTTCCCACCAGATAGCCCAGGCGCAGGCCGGCCAGGCCGAGCTTGGAGACGGTGCGCATGAGCAGCAGGTTGTCGAAGCGGGCCAGGGCGTCGAGGAAGCTCAGGCCGCCGGCGAAGGCGTGGTAGGCCTCGTCCACCACCACCAGCCCGGGCGAGGCGGCGACGATGCGCTCCACGGCGGCCCGGTCGAAGGCGTTGCCGGTGGGGTTGTTGGGATAGGCGAGGAAGGTCAGGGCCGGCTCCTCCCGCTCGACGGCCTCCAGCACGGCCGCCTCGTCCAGGGAGAAGTCCGCCTGCAGGGGCACGCCCACGTAACGCATGCCGGCGAAACCGGCGATCATGCGGTACATGACGAAGGAGGGCTCCACCGCCAGCAGGGTGGCGCCGGGACGGGCCAGGGCCATGGCCAGGATCTGGATCAGTTCGTCGGAGCCGTTGCCCAGCAGGAGGCCGTATTCCGGCCCGATGCCGAAGGCCGCCCGCAGGGCCCGCTGCACGCCCGGCGCCTGGGGATCGGGATAGCGGTTGATGGCCGCGTCGCCCAGCAGCGCGCCCAACTCCCCGCGCAGCCCGTCCGGCAGGCGATAGGGGTTCTCCATGGCGTCCAGCTTCACCATGCCGGCCGCGTCGGCGACATGGTAGGCGGACAGGGCCAGGATTTCGGGGCGGATGAGTTGATCGGGCGTCATGACGCAGTCGTCAGTCGTCAGGCGGCGGGAAAATCAGCGGGGCGCTGAGAACTGCCTACCGCCAACTGTCAACTTCAACTTCCCATCCGGTACTCGGCGGAACGGCCGTGGGCTTGCAGGCCCTCGCCGTAGGCCAGGACGGTGGCGATCTCGCCCAGGCTCCTCGCCCCCTGCTCGGAGACGTGGATCAGGCTGGACCGTTTCTGGAAGTCGTACACGCCCAGGGGCGAGGAGAAGCGGGCCGTGCGCGAGGTGGGCAGCACGTGGTTGGGCCCGGCGCAGTAGTCGCCCAGGGCCTCGCAGGTGTTGCGGCCCATGAAGATGGCGCCGGCGTGGCGGATCAGGGGCAGCATGGCGTCGGGGTCTTGCACCGACAGTTCCAGGTGTTCCGGGGCGATGAAGTTGGCGATCTCGGCGGCCTCGGCCAGATCCTTGCTCAGGATCAGGCCGCCCCGGTTGCCGATGGAGGCGGAAATCACGTCCTGGCGCGGCAGGGTGGGCAGCAGCTTGCGCACGCTGGCCTGGACCGCGTCCAGGAAAGCGGCGTCCGGGGAAATCAGGATGGACTGGGCCAGCTCGTCGTGCTCGGCCTGGGAGAACAGGTCCATGGCGATCCAGTCCGGATCGGTCTTGCCGTCGCAGATGACCAGGATCTCCGAGGGGCCGGCGATCATGTCGATGCCGACGATGCCGAACACCCGGCGCTTGGCCTCGGCCACGTAGGCGTTGCCGGGACCGACGATCTTGTCCACCTGGGGGATGGTCTCGGTGCCGTAGGCCAGGGCGGCCACGGCCTGGGCGCCGCCGATGCAGAACACCCGGTCCACGCCGGACACCGCCGCCGCCGCCAGCACCAGGTCATTCCTCACCCCGTCCGGGGTGGGCACCACCATGATGAGTTCCTTCACGCCCGCCACCTTGGCGGGAATGGCGTTCATCAGCACGGACGAGGGATAGGCCGCCTTGCCGCCGGGCACGTAGAGGCCCACCCGGTCCAGGGGCGTGACCTGCTGGCCCAGCACGGTGCCGTCCGGCTCGGTATAGGTCCAGGATTCCTGGCGCTGTTTCTCGTGGTAGACGCGCACCCGCTCGGCGGCGGCCTTGAGGGACTTTTCCAGGCGCAGGGGGAGTTTTTCCAGGGCGGCATGCAGATCGGCCTGGGACAGTTCCAGGGCGGCCATGTCGGGCGCGTTCAGTCGGTCGAAGCGGGCCGTGTATTCCAGCACCGCCGCGTCGCCCCGGGCGCGCACGCCGGCCAGGATGTCGGAAACGGCGCCCTGTATCGCGCTGTCGGTGGCGTCATTGAAGGCCAGCAATTGCGCCAGGCGAGCCTTGAAATCCGGCGCGGCGGCATCCAAACGGGTCATGGTGAGAGCGGTCATGATCGGGGTCTAACTGGAAATGACGTGACTGGCCGGATTATAGCCATGCCGCAGTGCGGCAAGGGTTCGGTATGCGGGATTTTCCTGACACGCCTCAAGGCGCGACCGCGCCCCGGAACGCCTCGATGATGGGCTGGATGGCCTCGTGCTTGAGCTTGAGGGCGGCCTGGTTGACCACCAGCCGGGAGCTGATGCTCATGATCTCCTCCACCGCCACCAGGTCGTTGGCCTTGAGGGTGCCGCCGGTGGAAACCAGGTCGACGATGACGTCGGACAGGCCCACCAGGGGCGCCAGTTCCATGGAACCGTAGAGCTTGATGAGGTCCACGTGCACGCCCTTCCGGGCGAAATGCAGACGGGCGGTCTGCACGTACTTGGTGGCCACCCGCAGGCGGGCTCCCCGGCGCACGGCGGCCTCGTAGTCGAAGCCCACGGGCGTCGCCACCATCATGCGGCACCTGGCGATGTTGAGATCCACCGGCTGGTACAGGCCCTCGCCGCCGTGCTCGATGAGCACGTCCTTGCCGGCGATGCCCAGGTCGGCGGCGCCGTGCTGGACATAGGTGGGCACGTCCGTGGCGCGCACGATGATCAGGCGCACGTCGGGCCGGTTGGTGCCGATGATCAGCTTGCGCGAAGTCTCCGGGCTCTCGCTCGGGGTGATGCCCGCCGCCGCCAGCAGGGGCAGGGTTTCGTCGAAGATGCGGCCCTTGGACAGGGCGAGGGTGATGCCGCTCATGCTTTCTCTCGTTTGATCAGGGCGCCCAGGGTGGTGAGCTTCTGCTCGATGCGGTCATAGCCCCGGTCCAGATGGTAAATGCGCTCGATGTGGGTCTCCCCCTCCGCCACCAGGCCGGCGATCACCAGGCTGGCGGAGGCGCGCAGGTCGGTGGCCATGACGGTGGCGCCCTGCAGGCGCTCCACGCCCTTCATCACCGCCGTGTTGCCGTCGATCTTGATGTCCGCGCCCAGGCGCTGGAGTTCCACGGCGTGCATGAAGCGGTTCTCGAAAATGGTCTCGCGGATGATGGCGGTGCCGTCGGCCACGGCGTTGATGGCCATGAACTGGGCCTGCATGTCGGTGGGAAAGGCCGGGTAAGGCGCGGTGCGGATGGACACCGCCTTGAGCCGGGCCGGCGCGATGAGGCGGATGGATTCGTGGCTGGGCGTCTTCTCGCCGACGATCTCGCAGCCCGCGTCCATGAGCTTGTCCACCACGGCGTCCAGGTAGCCGGTGGAGGTGCCGGTGAGGCGGATGTCGCCGCCGGTGGCCGCCGCCGCGCACAGGAAGGTGCCGGTCTCGATGCGGTCCGGCATGATGCGGTGGGTCGCGCCATGCAGGCGCTCCACGCCGCGGATGCGGATCACGTCGGTGCCGGCGCCGCTGATCTGGGCGCCCATGCTCACCAGGCACTGGGCCAGGTCCACCACCTCGGGCTCCCGCGCGGCGTTCTCGATGACGGTCTCGCCGTCGGCCAGGCAGGCGGCCATCATCAGGTTCTCGGTACCGGTGACCGTGACCATGTCGGTGAACAGGCGCGCGCCTTTCAGCCTGCCGGCCCTGGCCGTGATGTAGCCGTGCTCCACGGCGACCTCCGCGCCCATGGCCAGCAGGCCCTTGATGTGCTGGTCCACCGGCCGGGCGCCGATGGCGCAGCCGCCGGGCAGGCTGACCTTGGCCTCGCCGCAACGGGCCAGCAGCGGCCCCAGCACCAGGATGGAGGCGCGCATGGTCTTCACCAGCTCGTAGGGCGCCAGGGGATTGTCCAGGCCGGCGGCGTCCAGGGTGACCTTGTCGCCGTCCCGTTCCACCTTGACCCCCATCTGGGCCAGCAGCTTGAGCATGGTGCCGATGTCGTTCAGGCCCGGCACGTTGGCAAGGGTCAGGGGCTCGGCGGACAGCAGGCTGGCGCAGAGGATGGGCAGGGCGGCGTTCTTGGCGCCGGAGATGGCGACTTCGCCGGAAAGGCGGGCGCCGCCGGTGATGACGAGCTTATCCATGCCTTGCCGCCCATTCTTCCGGGGTCAGGGTCTTCATGGACAGGGCGTGGATTTCCGCGTGCATGCGCTCGCCCAGGGCCTGGTAGACCCGCTGGTGGCGGGCCAGGGGCAGCTTGCCGCGAAATTCCGGGCTGACGATGACGGCTTCGAAATGCTGGCCGTCGCCGGCCACCTGGATGTGGTCGCAGGCCAGGCCGGCCTGGATCCATTGCTGGATTTGCTGGGGGGTCACCATGGGAAGATCCTGTGGGTAGGCCTGGGGCCGGAAGAAAGTCAATGGCGGAGTTTATAGCCCGACTTCAACATCATCAAAGTCAGGGCGGATAGCAGCACGACGAAAGGCGCCACCACGGCCAGGCTCAGCCAGGGATCCACGTCGCCCTGGCCGAAGAAACCGTAGCGGAAACCGTCGATCATGTAGAACACCGGATTGAAGTGGGACACGCCCTGCCAGAATTCGGGCAGGGAATGGATGGAATAGAACACGCCGGACAGGAAGGTGAGCGGCATGACCAGGAAGTTCTGCACGGCGGCCAGGTTGTCGTATTGGTTGGCCCAGATGCCGGCCATGATGCCGATGCAGGCGAACACCGCGCCGGAGGAGAGACCGAAGGCGACTATCCACAAGGGATGCCGCATCTCGATATGCGCGAACCACAATCCCACCAGCAGCACCCCCAGTCCCACGGTGAAGCCGCGTATCAGGGCCGCCAGCAGATAGGCCAGGAAGAATTCCAGATAGGTGATGGGCGGCAGCAGCACGAACACGATGTTGCCGGTGATCTTGGACTGGATCAGGGAGGACGAGGAGTTGGCGAAGGCGTTCTGCAGCACCGACATCATGATGAGGCCGGGCATGAGAAAGGCGGTGTAGCTCACGCCGGGGTAGACCTGCACATGCTCTTCCAGCACGTGGGAGAAGATCAGCAGGTACAGCAGGGCGGTGAGCACGGGGGCCCCCACGGTCTGCACCAGCACCTTCCAGAAGCGCAGGACTTCCTTGTAGAGCAGGGTTCGGAAACCGCTCATGTCCGTTCCGGGGTGTCGTGCCCGACTCCATGCATGATCTTGAGGAAGACCTCCTCCAGATCGGCCTGACCCAGCGCCATGTCCCGCACCCCGACGCCCGCCTGGCGCAAGCCGGCCAGGATGGCTTCCAAGTCGCCGTAATCGGGCAGATCGAGGATGAAGCGGGATCCATCCCGGCCGGTCAGGCGCGGGCGCAGGAAATCGGGCAATTCGGCGGCTTCCAGTTCCAGGACCAGACGCCGCCCCCCGCCGCCGCGCAGCAGGTTTTCGGTGCGATCCAGCGCCACCAGGCGGCCTTGCTTGAGCATCGCCACCCGTTCGCACAGGGTCTCGGCCTCTTCCAGGTAGTGGGTCGTGAGCACGATGGTGTGCCCGTCCCGGTTGAGCCGGCGGATGAAGTTCCAGAGGGATTGCCGCAGTTCCACGTCGACCCCGGCCGTGGGCTCGTCCAGCACGATCACCGGTGGCTTGTGCACCAGGGCCTGGGCCACCAGCACGCGGCGCTTCATGCCTCCGGAGAGGAGACGGGTATAGGTATCGGCCTTGTCGGCAAGCCCCAGGTTGGCCAGCAGCTCGTCGATCCAGGCATCGTTGCGCCGCAAACCGAAGTAGCCCGATTGCAGCCGCAGGGTCTCCCGCACCGTGAAGAAGGGGTCGTAGACCAACTCCTGGGGGACGACACCCAGGGCGCGGCGCGCCTGCCGATACTGGCGGGCCACGTCGAATCCCATGACGGACGCGGATCCCTCCGTGGCCCGGGTCAATCCCGCGAGAATGCTGATCAGCGTGGTCTTGCCGGCGCCGTTGGGCCCCAGCAAGGCGAAGAATTCACCTGCCGCGATGTCCAGATCGATGCCGCGCAGGGCGTGGACCCGGGGGAAACGCTTGTGCAGGCCGCGCAGGCGGACGGCGGCGGCCATGGCCGGGAATCAGAGCTGATCCGCGATGCCGTAAAGCTTGGCGAGGCTGGCTAGGCTTTCCGGGACGGCGCGAAACTCGATGGGCTTGCCGGCCGCCCGGCGGCGCAGGGACAGCATCAGGCTCAGGGCCGAGGAATCCACGTTTCTCAGGCCGGACAGGTCAAAGATCGAGATGCCATCACCCAGGGCCGCCTCGGCCTCGGCCAGCTGGCGGCTGGCGTTTTCCAGCAGCAGGTCGCCCTCCAGGACGGCCGCGCCGGCCTCCACGCGCATTACTTGCCGCCCGCCGCGGACGCGGACGGCTGGTTCCGGCGGCTGAGGGAAGCCACCAGGCCTTCGATACCGCCCTTGCGCACCTCGGAATTGAAGGAATTCCGATAGACGGTGACCATGCTGACGTTGTCCACCAGCACGTCGAACACCTTCCAGCCGGCATTCTGCTTCTCCATGCGGTAATCGATGGGAATGGGCGGCGCGCCGGGTTTGCTGACCACGGTGCTCACGGTCACCTCGGCATCGCCGGGCGCCATCCTCAGGGGCGGAAATTCGATCTTGTAATCGGAGACGCTGGTCAGGGAAGCCGAGTAGGTGCGCACCAGCATGGTCTTGAACTGGTCCACCAGTTCCTGCTGCTGCTCCGGCGTGGCCTTGCTCCAGTTCTTGCCCACGGCCAGCTGGGTCATCTTGCGGAAATCGAAGTTGGGAAGAATCTTCTCTTCCACCAGGGCCAGGATCTTCCTGGTGTTGCCATTCTTGAGATCCTTGTCCTGCTTGACGATGCGAAGCACCTCGTTGGTGGTGTTCTTCGCCAGCACGTCCGGCGCCAGCACCTCGGCTCGCGCGCTCACGGCAAAGGTCAGGAGCAGGCCAAGCACGAAAAAATTCAGCAATCGATTCATATTTCTTCTCTCAATTCAAACGACCAGCCCACTTTCCATGCTGAAGCTTGGCAGGTCAATCGCATATTCCTACTTGTATGTCCGCGGTCGCCGGACTGTCGCATTATTGAGCCGGCGCTGCTTCCTTGGCTCCTTCATCGGCCTTGTTGTAGAGGAATTGGCCGATCAGGTTTTCCAGCACGACGGCGCCCTGGGTCAGCTTGATGGCGTCGCCCGGGGCCAGCATCTTGTCGTCGCCGCCGGCATCCAGGGCAATGTACTGCTCGCCCAGCAGGCCGGCGGTCATGATGGCGGCGCTGGTGTCCCTGGGAAACTTGTAGCGGGCATCCAGGTTGAGGCTGACGATGGCCTCGTAGGCGGCGCTGTCGAAGCTGACATCCGAGACGCGTCCGACCACCACGCCGGCGCTTTTCACCGGCGCGCGCACCTTGAGCCCGCCGATATTGTCGAAGGAGGCCTTGACCACGTAGGTCTGGGCGCTGTCGAAGGCGCCCATGTTGCCCACCTTGAGGGCCAGGAACAGGATGGCGAGGATGCCAACCACCACGAAGATGCCGACCCAGAGGTCGAGGGTTGCGCGCTGCATGGATCAGACTCCACGGAACATGAATGCGGTCAGGATGAAATCCAGGCCAAGAATGGCCAGGGACGAGGTCACCACCGTGCGGGTGGTGGCGCGGGAGACGCCCTCCGCCGTGGGCGGGGCGTCGTAACCTTCGAACAGGGCGATGGCGGTGACGGCCACGCCGAACACCACGCTCTTGATCATGCCGTTGAGGATGTCCTCCTTGAAATCCACGGCGGCCTGCATCTGGGACCAGAACGAGCCCTCGTCCACGCCGATGAGCACCACGCCCACCAGATAGCCGCCCAGGATGCCCATGGCGGAGAACAGGGCCGCCAGCAGGGGCATGGAGATCACCGCCCCCCAGAAGCGGGGCGCGACCACCCGGGCGATGGGATCCACCGCCATCATTTCCATGGCGGCGATCTGCTCGGTGGCCTTCATCAGGCCGATTTCCGCCGTGATTGCGGAACCCGCCCGGCTGGCGAACAGCAGCGCCGCCACCACCGGCCCCAGTTCCCGAACCAGGGACAGGGAAACGAGAACACCCAGGGCCTCTTCCGAGCCGTAGGTCTGCAAGGTCTCGTAGCCTTGCAGGCCCAGCACCATGCCGACGAACAGCCCGGAGACCAGAATGATGATGAGGGACAGCACCCCCGCCGAGAAAATCTCCCGCAGGATCAGTTGAAAGCGCCGGAAACTCTGACCGGAGTGGGACAGGGTGAGCACGAAGAAACGCGTCGCCACGCCCATGCGCCACACGCCATCCACCACGCGCCGGCCGATGCGGCGCAGGCCGCCGAGCAAACCCTTGATCATGCGGACAACTCCAGATCGGCGGCATAGGACGGCGCCGGGTAATGAAAGGGAACCGGGCCTTCCTCCTCGCCGTGCACGAACTGGTGCACATAGGGCAGGTCGGAGGCCTTGATTTCGCCCGGCGTGCCCTGGGCCACGATCACCCCTTCCGAGACGAAATAGACGTAATCGACGATTTTCAGGGACTCATGCACGTCATGGGTGACGACGACGGAAGTCATGCCCAGGGTATCGGTCAAGCGGCGGATCAGGTTGCCGGTCACGCCCAGGGAAATGGGATCCAGGCCGGCAAAGGGTTCGTCATAGAGGATCAGGGCCGGGTCAAGGGCGATGGAGCGGGCCAGGGCCACCCGCCTGGCCATGCCGCCGGACAGTTCCGAGGGCATCAGATCCTGGGCGCCGCGCAGGCCGACCGCGTTCAGTTTCATCAGCACCAGGTCGCGGATCATCTCCTCGGGCAGATCGGTGTGCTCGCGCAACTGGAACGCCACGTTATCCATGACCGACATGTCCGTGAACAGGGCGCCGAACTGGAACAGCGTGCCCATGCGCCGCCGCAAACGGTAAAGCGCCGCCTGATCGATCTTGCCCATGTCGACGCCATTCACCCTGAGCAGGCCCTGGGTCGGCCGCAGGGCGCCGCCGATCAGGCGCAGCAAGGTCGTCTTGCCGCAGCCTGAATTGCCCATGATGGCGATGACCTGGCCCCGCCGGGCGCTCAGATTGATGCCCTTGAGCACCATTCTCTGGCTGTAGGCGAAGGACAGGTCGCGGATCTCGATGAGGTTGTCGGACACGTGCGTTGAATTCTTCTAAGTCGCGGAATTCTAGCAGGGCTCACAGGCCCATGAGTTCCAGGAGGGTCGCGAGCCGTTCCATCCGCGCCGGATCGCCATCCCGGCTGATGAGATACAGATCCTTCCCGTCCTCCCACGCGTTGATGTCGGCGGCCAGCTTTTTCAGATCGCTGTTCCGGTCGATCCAGAGGATGCGGGGATCCGTCGGCTTGACCAGGATGGCCTTATGGACCGGGGCTTCGGGGGGCGTCGAGTTTTCGTCATCTTCCAGTAGAAAAACGAACTGCTCGTGCACATCGTCACACCATTGGGCGAACTCGGTAGAGGTGGCCTGTCGCCAGGTCGAGGCCTTGAGAAAAACACAGTTGTACTGGCTGGAATAGTAGGAAAGCCGCCATTCATCGGGCATGTCGGACGGATAGAACGGCCCCGTCCAGGCCGGATCGCGCCAATCCACCGCGCCTATGCGCACGCTTTTCGTCATGAAACCGACCACTCCTCGTTACACAATCCATAAACGGGCACATGGCGAAATTGCAACATCCCACCAACCCGGCATAAGCGGGGCTTATGCCACTCCATGAAACATTAGGATATTTTGATATTCTACTCACCACCGATTCAGTTGGTCAGTTGGTCACAAACACCCAGTTGTTCCCTAACCCCTCTAAGGAGATTGTGATGAAAGTGAAATCCCTGATTGCCGCCCTGTTGGTCTGCGCCGCCCCCGCCGCCTTCGCCAACGGCACCGCCGCTCCCGCCGCTCCGGCCGCTCCCGCCGCCAAGCAGGTTCCCCAGACCCCGGAAGCCTGGCTGGCCCGCATGACCGACATGACCCAGAACATGTCCGCCTACAAGGACCCGAAGGTGTTCGTGCCCTGGCTGAACGCCGTGACCGAACCCGGCTTCTACACCACCATGGGCAACAACATGATGGATCCGGGCAACTGGCTGAACATGATGAACTCCATGACCCAGCCGGGCGCCTACACCAACGTGGCGGCCTTCGCCGACCCGAACGTGTACATGAAGTGGCTGGCCGCTTCCATGGACCCCAACTTCTACACCGCCGTGCTGACCCAGCTGTCCGACCCGGGCAAGCTGATGCGCTGGGTGATGTCTCCCATGGACCCCAAGGTCATGCAGATGTTCATGAACACCCTGAACCCGAACATGTACGTCAAGTGGATGATGTCCCCCCTGGATCCCCGCAGCCTGCAGCTGATGATGGCCCCGGCGAACCCCAACCTGTACATGGGCTGGCTGGGCGCTTCCATGAACCCCGGCTCCTATGGCGACATGTGGAAGGGTTTCATGAACCCCGCCACCTATAGCGTCCCCAACTTCACCCTGCCGACGATCCCCGCCCTGCCCGCGGTTGGCGCCCCCGCCGCCCCCGCCGGTACCTTCAACTTCTTCGACCCGAACGCCTGGACCCAGATGCTCCAGGTTCCCGGCTACGCCGCTCCGGCCGCCGCGCCCGCCGCCGCCCCCGCCAAGTAATCGGGTTTGCTCCAGAAAAAACGGCTGCTCCGGCAGCCGTTTTTTTTCGCTTTGCTCGCGTTGAGTATGGATGTCGCGCTAACGACGGTGGTAGTTGTCTTCCCCCTTTATTAAAGGGGGGAACCCTACTTTTTGCCCCCTCCTTCCATCACTCGTTAACGCGCACTGAGCCTTTTTTCCTCCTTGCCGCGGCAATCAGACACGCCGGTCGCCACCCCCAGCCTTCACTCCCGCCGCCAGAGCGTCCCCTGGGCGGCGTCCTCCAGCACGATGCCGGCCGCCTTGAGCGCGTCGCGTATGGCGTCGGCGCGCTTGAAATCCCGGGCCTTGCGCGCGTCCAGTCGCGCCTGGACAAGGGCCTCGATGCGCTCGGCGGGGTATTCGCCGTCATCGCTTGCGCCGGATTGCAGAAATGCTTCCGGCGAGCGATCCAGCAGCCCGAGGATGCCGGCCAAGGCCTTCAAGCGGCCGGCAAGGGCCGGTTCCTGGCGCTTGTTCAGTTCCCCCGCCATCTCGAACAGCACGGCCAGGGCCTCGGGCGTGTTGAAGTCATCATCCATGGCCAGCTTGAAGCGGGCGGCATAAGCCTCGGTCCAGTCGATTGCCACCGCCGCCGCGTCCACGCCGCGCAGGGCGGTATAGAGCCGGGTCAGGGCGGCCTTGGCATCCTCCAGATGCTGATCGGAATAGTTCAGCGGACTGCGGTAATGGGCGCGCAGGATGAAGAAGCGCACCACTTCGGCGTCGAATTTGTCCAGGATTTCCCGGATGGTGAAGAAGTTGCCCAGGCTCTTGGACATCTTCTCGTCGTCCACGCGCACGAAGCCGTTGTGCAGCCAGTAGTTGACGAACTTGCAGTCGTGGGCGCCCTCGGACTGGGCGATCTCGTTCTCGTGGTGGGGGAATTGCAGGTCCTGGCCGCCACCGTGGATGTCGAACTGGCGGCCCAGCAGGTCCGAGCCCATGGCCGAGCACTCGATGTGCCAGCCCGGCCGGCCCGGGCCCCAGGGCGAGGGCCAGGACGGCTCGCCCGGTTTGGCGGCCTTCCACAACACGAAGTCCATGGGATCCCGCTTGTTGGGGTCCACCTCCACCCGCTCGCCGGCGCGCAGGTCTTCCAGGGACTTTCCTGAAAGCCGGCCATAGGTCGGGAAGGTGCCGACCGCGTAATAGACGTCGCCGTTGGCCGCGGGATAGGCGTGCCCCCGATCCACCAGGGACTGGATCATGGCCAGCATCCTGCCCACATACGCGGTGGCGCGGGGCTCATGGTCCGGCGGCAGCACGCCCAGGGCGGCGCTGTCCTCGTGCATGGCATCGATGAAGCGCTGTGTGAGCGCGGTGAAATCCTCGCCGTTCTCCCTGGCGCGCTTGATGATCTTGTCGTCGATATCCGTGATGTTGCGAACGTAGGTCACGTCATAGCCGGAGGCCCGCAGCCAGCGGGTGATCATGTCGAATACCACCAGTACCCGGGCATGGCCCAGGTGGCAGTAGTCGTACACGGTCATGCCGCAGACATACATGCGCACGCGGCCGGGCACGAGGGGGACGAATTCCTCCTTCGCGCGGGAAAGGGAGTTGTATAGCGCCAGCATCAGGCCTGCTCCCTGGCCCAGGAATCCTTCAGCATCACCGTGCGGTTGAATACCGGCCGCTCGCCCGGGCGATGCTCGTGGCGGTCGGCGCAGAAATAGCCCAGACGCTCGAACTGATAGCGGGCCTCCGGCGCGGCATCCCCGATGCAGGCTTCCGCCCAGCCACGCACCTCGGTCAGGGAATTCGGGTTGAGGAATTCCAGGAAGTCGCGGCCCTTGTGGCCATCGGGTTCCGGGTCGAGGAACAGGCGGTCATAGAGGCGCGCTTCGATGGGCAGGGCGTGGGCGGCCGACACCCAGTGGATGACGCCCTTCACCTTGCGGCCCACCGGGTTCTGGCCCAGGGTGGCGTGATCGATGGAGCAGCGCAGTTCCACCACCTCGCCGCTGGCATCCTTCACCACCTCGTCACACTTGATGACGTAGGAATAACGCAGCCTCGCCTCGCCGCCGGGGGTGAGCCGCTGCCATCCCGGGGGCGGGGTTTCCGCGAAATCGTCCCGTTCGATCCAGATTTCCCGGCCGATGGGCACGTCCCGTTCGCCGAATTCGGGGTGCTGGGGATGGAAGCTGGCGGCGCGGGAAGCCGTGAAGCCATCCTGGTAGTCGGTGAGCACGACCTTCAGGGGATTCAGCACCGCCATGACGCGGGGCGCCTTGGCTTCCAGGTCTTCGCGTATGGCGCCTTCCAGCACCGCCATGTCGACGATGTTCTCGCTCTTGGAAATGCCGATGCGGCGGGCGAACTCCCGGATGCCCTCGGGGGTGTAGCCGCGCCGGCGCATGCCGTGGATGGTGGGCATGCGCGGATCGTCCCAGCCGGAAACGATGCCCTGGTTCACCAGTTGCAGCAGCTTGCGCTTGCTGGTGATGGTGTAGTGCAGCTCCAGGCGGGAGAACTCGATCTGGCGGGGATGGGACGGCACCGGCAACTGGTCCAGCACCCAGTCGTACAGGGGCCGGTGATCCTCGAATTCCAGCGTGCACAGGGAGTGGGTGATGCACTCCAGGGCATCGGAAATGCAGTGGGTATAGTCATACATCGGGTAGATGCACCACTGGTCGCCGGTGCGGATGTGATGGGCCCGCTTGATCCGGTAGATGACCGGATCGCGCAGGTTGATATTGGGGCTCGCCATGTCGATCCTGGCGCGCAGGGTCTTGGCGCCATCCGGAAACTCGCCCGCCTTCATGCGCCGGAACAGGTCCAGGTTTTCCCCGGGCGCGCGGTCGCGGTAGGGACTGGGCCGCCCCGGTTCGGTGAGGGTGCCGCGGTAGGTCCGCATCTCCTCGGGCGTCAGGTCGCAGACGTAAGCCTTGCCTTGCCGGATCAGTTCCTCCGCGTAGTCGTAGAGTGCCTGGAAGTAATCGGACGCCCAGCGCACCTCGCCGTTCCACTCGAAGCCCAGCCAGCGCACGTCTTCCATGATGGCATTGGCGTATTCGTCGGACTCCTTCTCCGGGTTGGTATCGTCGAAGCGCAGGTTGCAGGTGCCCTGGTAATCCTGGGCGAGGCCGAAGTTCAGGCAAATGGATTTGGCGTGGCCAACATGCAGGTAACCATTCGGCTCGGGCGGAAAACGGGTGGCGATGGCGGTATGCTTGCCGCTGGCCAGGTCGGCTTCGACGATGGATCGGATGAAATGCTGAATTTGCGCGTCCGGGACAGGCGCGATGGATGAAAGGGGTTTGTCGCTCATGGCTGGGGGCTGGAATCGAGGCACGGGACGATTTTGAAATGTGTCCCGCGAAGGCTAGAATTCGCGTGGCTTGGGCACGACCAATCAACCGCAGAAAACCTCGAAAAGCATAGCACACATGGTTCCATCCCGTTTTTCCCTCCTGTTCCTCGCCGCCTGGCTGCCATCGCTGGCGCTGGCGGCCGTTCCCACGGTGCAGGAAGCCAGCCTGGCCTTCCGGCAAGGCAACAACGCCGCGGCCCTGGACAAGGTGAACGCCTACCTGTCCGCGAACCCCAAGGACGCCCAGGGCCGTTTCCTTAAAGGCCTGATCCTCACCGAGCTGAACCGCTACCCGGACGCCATCAAGGTGTTCTCCGGCCTCACCGACGACTACCCGGAACTGCCCGAGCCCTACAACAACCTGGCGGTGCTCTACGCCGCCCAGGCCGACTACGAACGCGCCAAGCACAGCCTGGAGATGGCCATACGCACCCATCCCAGCTACGCCACCGCCCACGAGAACCTGGGCGACATCTACGCCAAGATGGCGTCCCAGGCCTACGACAAGGCCCTGCAACTGGACAAGTCCAATACCTCCGCCCAAACCAAGTTGTCCCTGATCCGGGATCTCTTCAGTCCCGCTCCCCGGGCCCTGGAGGCCGGCAAGGGGGCGGACGCGGGCAAGCCGGGCAAGGACAAGCCGGCCGCCAAGCCGACCCAGCTCGCCCAGGAGACCGCGCCGGCGACGGAACCGGCCCGGCCCAAGGCGGATACGGACGCCTCGCCCGGGGATAAACCCGGGGCCGGCGAAGAAGTCAAAAAGGATCCCAAGCCCGAAGCCGGGAAATCTGCCGGCGCGGACAAACCCGTGACCAAGCCCAAGGCCCCGGTGAATCCCAGGACGGAAATCGAGCAAGCCGTGCGGGCCTGGGCGGAGGCATGGAGCGCCCGCGACGCCGAGGCCTATCTGGCGTTCTATGGCCAGGACTTCAAGGTGCCGGATGCCCGCGACCGCGAGGCGTGGAACGCGGAACGCAAGCTTCGGCTAACCCGCCCGGAATACATCAAGGTTGCCATCGAGAAACTGCGTATTGATCTTCGCGGCGATACCGCCACGGTGCGCTTCCAGCAGAAGTACGAGTCGAATATCCTGAAAAGCAGCGACAACAAAACCCTTCTGATGGCCCGTGAAGGGCAATCCTGGAAGATCATCGAGGAACGATGAAAGCCTGCGCGCGACTTTTCTTCCGTATCTGCCTCGGCCTCCTGGCCACGCTGGCTCCTGCCGCCCATGCCGCGGATGCGCCCTTCGTCCTGGCCGCCGCCGACACCACCCGCTTCCTGCCCGCCTCGCCCGATGCCCTGATCGGCAAGACGCTCCAGGACATCCGCGCCAGCCGCCTGGATGATGCCCTCAGGGAAGTCGATCGGGTCATCTCCATCCGTCCCGACTTCAAGCTCGCCCACCTCATACGCGGCGACCTGCTCATGGCGCGGGCCAAGCCCCTGTCCGGCCTGGGCTCCCACGCCCCGGCGTCGGGCCAGTCCCTCACCGATCTGCGCGACGAGGCGCGGATGCGGCTCATGCGCTACATCGACCAGCCGGATCCCGACTTGCTGCCGCGGCAGATACTGCAGCTGGCGCCCGCGCAGAAATATGCCCTGCTGGCGGATGCCGCCCGGGCGCGGCTCTATCTGTTCGAAAACGTCAACGGCGAGCCCCGCCTGCTGCGCGACTACTACATGACCATCGGCAGGAACGGCACCGACAAGCGCATCGAGGGGGACAAGAAGACACCGGTCGGGGTCTACCTGGTCACCGAGCAACTTTCCCGCAAGAAGCTCACCGATTTCTATGGCGCCGGCGCCTTCCCCCTCAACTATCCCAACGACTGGGACCAGGCGCGGGGACGCGGCGGCCATGGCATCTGGCTCCATGGCGTGCCTTCCGACACCTATAGCCGCCCGCCACGCTCCAGCGACGGCTGCGTGGTGGTCAGCAATCCCGACCTGAAGGAGCTCAGTCGCTGGGTCCAGGTCGGCATCACGCCGGTGGTCATCGCCGACCGGACCGATTGGGTCGATCGCGCCACCTGGCAGCAAAGCCGGGATGAACTGCTGGCCGCCCTGGCCGAATGGAAGACCGCCTGGGAAGGACGCGACCCCGATCGATTCCTCGATCTTTACGCCAGCTCGATGACGACCGGCGATGGGCGCGCCTGGGCCAGCACCAAGCGCCGCAACATCCTGGACAAGTCGTGGATCAAGGTTCAGTTGCAGGACGTCAGCCTGTTCCTCTACCCGGGCGGCAACATGGCCTACACCGCGTTCACCCAGCGCTACGACAGCGACAAACTCACCGGCGTCTCCCAGAAACGGCTGTACTGGCGCACTGAAGCCGGACAATGGCGAATCGCCCTGGAGAAAGCCATCGATACCCCCTCCCCAACCCAGATCGCACAACGCTGAACATGACCAACCATTCCCGTCGTCGCGCCCTGATTCTTCTAGCGCTGGCCGCGCCCTTCGCCGGCCCAGTTTTTTCCGCCCCCGCCAAACGAAAGAGCAAGATGGTCAAACTGCACACCAATTTCGGCCCCATCACCCTGGAACTCGACGCCAAGGCCGCCCCCGACACGGTCGCCAACTTCCTCCAGTACGCCAGGGACGGCCATTACGACGGCACGATCTTCCACCGCGTCATCGACGGCTTCATGATCCAGGGCGGCGGCTTCACACCCGGCATGGATCAGAAATCCACCCGCGCCCCCGTGCAGAACGAGGCCGGCAATGGCCTGAAGAACAGCGCCTACACCGTCGCCATGGCGCGCACACCCAACCCCCACTCCGCCACCAGCCAGTTCTTCATCAACGTCGCCGACAACGCTTTCCTGGACTATCGCGAGCCTTCCGCGTCCGGCTATGGCTACTGCGTGTTCGGCAGGGTGGTGGAAGGCAAGGACGTGGTGGACCGCATCCGCAAGGTGCGCACCGGCACGCGCGCCGGCCACCAGGACGTGCCGGTGGAGGACGTGGTCATCGAACGCGCCGAAATCATCGAAGGCTGACCCGGTCCGGGCCGAGTGCCACCCCGCGCGCCTGAATTCGGCCCGAGCCCGTGCCCTCCGCCCCGCTGCTTTTCATCGCCGATCTCCATCTGTCCCGGGAGCGGCCCCGGGCTGTTGACCTGTTTCGCCGGTTCATGGGGGAAATCGCCCCCACGGGCGGCGCGCTTTACATCCTGGGGGATTTCTTTGAAGCCTGGGTCGGCGATGACGACCTGGAGGATGACTTTCACTCCGGTGTCGCGGCGGCGTTGCATCACCTCGCGCACCAAGGCGTCCCGGTTTTCTTCCTGCCCGGCAACCGGGACTTCCTCGCGGGCGAGGCCTTCGCCCGCGCCGCCGGCCTGACCGTCCTAGCCGATCCGACCACAATCGACCTGTTCGGTACCCCCACCCTGCTCACCCATGGGGATGCCTATTGCACGGACGACATCAACTACCAGGCGTTTCGCCGCCAGGTCCGGGATCCCGGCTGGCAAGCCGCGTTCCTGGCCAGGCCCCTGGCGGAGCGCCATGCCCTGGCCCGGGAACTGCGGGAACGCAGCGAACAGGCCAAGGCCGGCAAGAAGCCCGAGATCATGGATGTGAACATCGACGCCGTTTCCCTGGCGTTCAGGGAACGAGGCGTATCCAGGATCATCCATGGCCACACCCATCGGCCGGCGCGACACGAACACCTCATCGACGGCCGCCCGTGCGAGCGCTGGGTACTGGCCGACTGGTACGAAGGCGCGGGGGGCTACTTGCGCTGCGACGCGGACGGCTGTCGCGCGCTGCCTTTCCCGGCACCATAAACGACGAAGCCCCTCACCGAGGGGCTTCGTCGCATCATGGACCGTCAGTGATCCGGTGAGCCGCCCGCCACGATGGTCAAGGTGTCGCGAATGACGCCGGGGGCCTCGACGATGCGCATGAAAGCGCCCATGCCCACGTTGGGCCAGCCCAGCGCGATGCGGTAGCGCGCGAACAGATGGTTGACCTTGTTGTTGACCACATAGATTTCATACGGCAGCGCGGCGATGTTGTCGGAACCGATGGTCTTCACCCACCAGGCCTCGCCTTCCTTGGGATCGTTGAGCGCCACCCCGAACACAGCCAGTTTTTTGTCCGCCTGGATGATCTCGTACACCTTGGCGGTCTTGCCCACGCCCCGGGCCAGGTTGTCCTGGATGGCCCTGACCGCGTCCTCGAAGGCCAGGTGCTCCATGAGCAGGTTCTTGTCGGACTCGAAGCCCTCCATGCCGAACATGTACTGATAGTCCGCCAGGTCCTTGCGGTCCACCTCGCCGCCGAACGCCTTGCCCGCGCCCAGGGCCTTGGCCAGCTTGGAATGGGCCGCCTTGACCGCCTTCTCGGCCAGGGGATATTGCTTGCGGAAATAGCTGCGCAGCCAGTATTCCAGGTTCTCGTAGGACACCGTGCCGTCACTCTTGACCCCGATGCGGATGGGCGTGCCGACGATGCTGGCCCCACCCAGGTTGCGCACGGCGTTGAGCAGGCCCTGCTCGGTCACCACCACCACGCCGTGGCCGGGCAATCCCGGGGGCGCATACTTGCCGACCACATTGAACCCCCCCTGGGCCAGCTTGGATTCCACCTGGGCCATGACGGCCTGAATTTCACCGGCCGCCAGCTTGTTGCCGTAGAAGTAGGGGCTGAGGGCCAGCGCCAGGGGCGCCCAGAACATCAGCGCCAGAACTGCGAGGGTGCGTTTCATCGTACTTTCCGGTTGTGAAGGAATAGGCTGCATTTTAAACAAAAAAGCCGGGGAGGCCCCGGCTTCTCTGTGGATCGGGCAAGGGCTCAGAACTTCTTGCCGTAGGAAACGCCAATGGAGTCCTGGTACATGGTGTTGTTGATGCCCGTGTTTGCCCCGGTGCCTTTGACGGTGTTCTCGAAGGCGTGCATGTAGGCCACGCTCAGTTCGCCGCCGCCGGAAAGGGTCCAGGTGGCGCCAAGGGTGACATGATCCTCGATCACGCCGGGCGCCAGGATGTTGAAGAAGGTCTCGCTGCCGCCATAGGGCTCGTCGTTGTGGATGTAGCCCGCGCGCAGGGTGAGGTCCTTGTTCACCATGTAGGCCACGCCCAGCTTGTAGACATTGATGTCTTCCCAGCCGAAACCCGCGCCATTGTCGGCACCCAGGGCGCCGCCCTGGGTGCCCGTGTTGGAGAGAGACTTGACGCCCTCGTACAGGATGCGCTGATAGTCGAAGGCGATCAGCAACTGGGGGGTGGCCTGCCAGGCCAAGCCAAGGCCATAGTTTTCGGGAATATCGAAATCGCCCTGTTCCGCGAACAGGCCTTCGTAGTCGTCGAACTCGTCCATGTAGGTCTTGGACTGGTAGGTCGCCCCCAGGGTCAGGGTCGGCGTGATTTTCCCGGTCCAGCCCAGGCCGAAGCCATAGCCAAAGGAACCATCATGGCCATTGTTGCTGCACTTGGTCGGACTTGATGACATGGCACCACAAATATTCTGGATACCAAACATCTCAAAGCTTTGGTATGCCAGCTTGACGCTGACGCCCACGGAGTGGTTCTCGTTGAGCTTCATGGACAGGGTCGGGGCGATGAACAACTGGGCCAGATCGACACCGGCATTGCCCGTGCCGAGGGGCGCAACCCCGCCCAGCAGAAGCACGGTATTCAGATCGTTGTAATCGGTGGCCATGCCGCCGTTGCCATACACGGACACGCCGACAGACATGTCGTTGCGAATCATCTTGTTGTAACCGAACTCGGGCATGAAATAGTTTTCCGAGTCGTTGGCATCGTAGTCGCTACCGAAAACCTCCGACTCCCGCTGCGGCCGGAAGTAATCCACGCCCACATCCCAGCGATCGCCCACCAGCACCATGTTGGCCGGGTTGGTGGCGGCGGCCAGGGCGTCCTGGCCATAGGCGATGCCCACACCGCCCATGCCTTTGGATTTGATGCCGTAGCCATGGGAGAAATGGCCGGTGGTGGCGAACGCGGATCCGGCGAAGCCGATGGCGGCCAGGGCGATAAAGAGTCGTGTCGTGCGCATGTAGTGTCCCCTCGGTGGCGCTGAAAAAACCTGACGATTCGGGTCAGGAAAAAAATTTTGCGGATGATATATGCGCGAGGCTTGGCCTACAAGGCATTCCCGTAAGGCAATCCGGGCTGGCGGGAACCTCCCGGCTCCGCTAATACCCTGATAGAAATAAGAAAACCGCCCTAGGGCGGTTTTCCTGGTACGAATTAACCAGCCTTAGATATACAGGCAGATATCCGTCTCACCGGCGAACTCGAAGAACGTGGCGGCGCCGCCGAATTCGACACCGTCGATGAAATCGCTGTGTTCGAAGCCGAACAACTCGACCGTCATCTGGCAGGCGATGAACTTGACCTCGGCTTCCTGGCAAAGCTCGCGCAACTCGGGAATGCTGGCGACACCGTTGTTCTTGATGGTTTGTTTCATCAGGACGGTGGCCAGCGATTCATAACCCGGCACCAGGGACTGAATCGCATTGGGCATGTTCCAGTTGATGTCGCGGAACCACTTGGGTCCGAACGGCATCTTCATGGGCATGCCCGGGTTGCCCAGGGGGCTCACCTTGAGGCAGGAGAGATCCTTGCGCAACATCTGCAGGCCATAGAACGTGAAGAAAATCTGGGTTTCGTAACCCAGGGCCGCAGCCGTGGACGCCAGGATGAACGGGGGGTAAGCCCAGTCCAGGGTGCCCTTGGTCGCGATGATCGCAAGTTTCTTTTGATCGTCCATCACACCACCTCTCGAATATCGTGGGTTGATACGGTGCCGGTCGGCGGAAAATTACTTCTTCTTGATGAAGAAGGTATATTCGCTGCCGGCTTCGGCGGAGGACATCAACTCGTTGCCGGTCTGCTTGGCGAACGCGGCGAAGTCCTTGACGGAGCCCGGGTCGGTGGCGATGACTTTCAGCACTTGGCCGGAGGTCATCTCGTTCAGGGTTTTCTTGGTGCGCAGGATGGGCAAGGGGCAGTTGAGGCCTTTGGCATCCAGCTCTTTGTCGAAATTCATGGTCGCTCCTTCATAAAATTAGCAAGTGCTAAAAAAAGCCGGTGTAATTTACCCGCGTTACCAAGAGATTGCAACGCGAGGACCTTCCGGGGAATTGATTCAGGACAAGGCGGAAAGAGGCTTTCCGGAGCGCGCCCAGGCCATGATGCCGCCCGACAGGTTGTGCATGTTCTCGAACCCCTTGGCCGCCATGAAGGCGCAGGCCTGGGCGGAACGGGCACCCGAATTGCAGTAGATCACCACGGGCTTGTCCTGGGGAATCTCGGTGGTCCGCAGGGGCAGCAGATGCAGCGGGATATGGATGGCGCCATCGATGATGCCGCGCGACACTTCACCCTCGGTCCGCACGTCGATCAGATGAATCTGCTCCTTTTCCGCGGCCAGGGTATCCACGTCCAACTCCTTGATGTTGTACATGCCGAACATGCAAACTCCTCTTTGGATATATATTAGGATTTGCTAATTTACCTTGTTTTCCGTTATTTTTCAAGTAGGTGGCGATTTCCGGCGACTGCGGGCCGGGTTTCGCCGCTGCCAATGCTCGTGCGCCGCATCGTTGTTTCTTGGTGATGGCCCCGGGGAATGTATAATCCGCGCCCGCACAGCGCTGCAGTAGCTCAGTCGGTAGAGCAACTGATTCGTAATCAGTAGGTCGGGGGTTCGATTCCTCTCTGCAGCACCAGTTTCCCACCACATTCAACCTCCAAGCCCACGCCGTGACCTCACCCCTGTTCCAAACGCTGATCGTCGACGACATGGCGGAGGTTGACCGGGTTATCCGCGCGCGCTTGCACTCCGAAGTCGCCCTGGTAAACCAGGTTTCCGAATACATCATCCACAGCGGCGGCAAGCGACTGCGCCCCGCTCTGGTGCTGCTGGCGGCCAACGCCCTGGGCTACCGCGGCGCCAACCATCATGAAATGGCCGCGGTGGTAGAGTTCATCCACACCGCCACCCTGCTGCACGACGACGTGGTGGACAACTCGGATAAGCGCCGGGGCCGGGACACCGCCAACGCCCTGTTCGGCAACGCCGCCAGCGTCCTGGTTGGGGATTTCCTCTATTCCCGCGCCTTCCAGATGATGGTGCGCGTGCACAACATGCGCGTCATGGAAGTGCTTTCCGAGGCCACCAACATCATCGCGGAAGGGGAAGTCCTGCAGCTCATGAACTGCAATGACCCGGACATCGATGAAGCGGCCTATCTCCAGGTGATCCGCTACAAGACCGCCAAGCTGTTCGAGGCCGCCGGCCGCCTGGGCGCCATCGTCATGGGCTCGCCCCGCGCCACGGAGGATGCCCTGGGCAACTACGGCATGCATCTGGGCACCGCCTTCCAGATCGTCGACGACATCCTCGACTACAGCGGCGCACCTGAAATGATCGGCAAGAATGTGGGGGACGACCTGGCGGAGGGCAAGCCCACCCTCCCCCTGCTGTTCGCCATGAAGCATGCCTCGCCGGAAGAAGCCGGGATCATCCGCGCCGCGATCCTGGAGGGCGACGCCAGTCATTTCCAGGACATTCTCGGCATCGTCCGGCGCACCGGCGCCCTGGACCATGCCCACCGCCAGGCGGAAGCCGAGGCGGATCTGGCCCGGGAGGCAATCCGATTGCTTCCGGATAGCCAATACAAATCTGCTTTGTTAGAATTAGCGACTTTCGCGGTTGCCCGCGAATTCTGATCGCCTCCCGGTGATCGGACCCAAGTCGGGGTGTAGCTTAGCCTGGTAGAGCGCCACGTTCGGGACGTGGAGGCCGGAGGTTCGAATCCTCTCACCCCGACCATTAAATTCAAGCACTTAGGCCACGTCCCGGCCTAGCTCAAGACCCCCTGCGTGACCAGATCGTGACATCCGATCCAGCACATGCACAACGGCCTTGAGGTTCTCCGGCGCCAGGTGCGCGTAACGCTCGGTCATCTGGATACTGGAATGCCCGAGCATCTCTTGCACCACACGCAACGGAACTCCGGCGCTCACGAGCCAGGATGCGCAGGTGTGCCGAAGGTCATGGATTCGAAAATCCTTGATCCCGGCCCGCTTGCACAGGCTGGAAAAACCATGATGCACCGCTTCAATCCGTGCCCCGGTCTTGTGCGAGAACACCCAGGGCGAGCCCGGGCAGAACTCGGCACGGAACCGAGCACGGTTCACTAGCGCCTGTCTGGCCTCTTCGGTCAAAGGAACAAATCGCCTCTTACTGTTCTTGGTGTGCGTCCCGTCCAGACGGAGGGTTTCGCTTTGCATGTCCACCCGGCCCCACTCAAGGCCGAGCAACTCACCTCTTCGGCAGCCGGTATTCACGGCCAACCGGATGAAGTCACCAAGATGCGGCGTTTTCGGTTCCTGTTCCGCCAACCGAATCAGCAAATCGACTTCGGCGCGTTTAAGCCAACGCAATCGGCCTTCAGGCTGCTTCAGGGACATGCCGGCGGTCGGGTTGGGGATGTCCCAGTCCCACCGCCTTACCGCGTAATTGATGGCTGCTGAGAGCACGTCAAGATCGCGGTTGATGGTGGCAGGGGCGACCCCGTCTCCTTTGCGCTTGAGGATGTAGGCGGAAATATCCGCCCGCTTCAAGTTCCCCATGGCGCGACCGGCAAACATCGTCCGATGATGTTGCCCCCGTTTGGTGGACACCTGAAACTGTAGAAACAAGGAGTCCACCATGCCGAAATCGAGACCACCTTATCCGGCGGAATTCCGCCAGCAAATCATTGAGCTTGCGGGAACGGGCAAGACGCCGGCTGAACTCTCGCGGGAGTTCGGCCCAACAACCCAGACCATCCTCAACTGGCTGGCGCAGGCAGCCCGAGACACCGGCAAGCCGCTTGCGGGGAAGGAGGGGCTGAGCACGGTCGAGCGCGAAGAATTGTTGCGCCTGCGCCGGGAGTGCCGGCAACTCAAGATGGAGCGCGATATCTTGGCAAAGGCTACGGCCTGGTTCGCCAGAAAGAGCGATGTGGGTTCCTCGAACTCTTCCAGCTCATGATGGCGAACCAGGCCGACTTCCCCATTCGGGCGCAGTGCCGGATCCTCAGCGTGTCGGCCAGCGGGTACTACGCCTGGCTGCGGCGGCCACCCAGCGCTCGCAGCCGGCGCCATGCGGCGCTCGGCGAACGCATCCGCGCCATTCATGCCGAATCGGATGCCACCTACGGAAGCCCCAAGGTTCGCGCCGAATTGATGGACCAAGGTGAAACCATCAGCCGCAAGTTGGTGGCGAAGCTGATGCAACGTGCCGGGCTACAGGGCGTGAGCCGGCGCCGGGGCTTCGTGGTCACCACCCAGCGCGACCCCGCCAACCCGAAGGCCCCCGACCTGGTGCAACGCCAATTCGTGGCCCAGGCGCCGAACCAACTGTGGGTTGCCGACATGACCTACATTCCGACCTGGGTTGGCTTCATTTACCTGGCGGCGGTCATCGACGTCTGGAGCCGCCGGGTGGTGGGCTGGTCCATCGGCGAGCACATGCGCACCGAACTGGTCTTGGCGGCGCTGAACATGGCGGTCACGCAGCGCCGCCCGGAAGCCGTCATCCATCACAGCGATCAGGGCAGCCAGTACACCGCGCTGGCGTTCGGCAAACGTTGCGGCGAGATGGGGGTGCGTCCGTCCATGGGCAGCGTGGGCGATGCCTACGACAACGCCATGGCCGAGAGCTTCTTCGCCAACCTGGAATGCGAACTGCTCAACCGGCGCAGCTTCAAGACCAAGATCGAGGCGCGGCTGGCCGTGTTCACCTGGATCGAGGGCTGGTACAACCCGCGCCGGCGCCACTCCGCGCTGGGCTACCTTTCGCCCAACAACTTTGAGGAGAAAAACCGCCCGTTGATCGACCCACCCCACCAAGGGCACGGGTTACCCACAGAGCCGCTCGCCTCTGGCCTGAGAGGGGCCAGCGGCGGCCCTGTGGATAACCCTGCCAGGGAGGTCCATCCCACCGCTTGAATTCAAGCGGATATCCGTCCACTGAATGGGGGCAAGTCCAAGGCTTCTCTTTGCCGATGAGCACGCACGGGAACGTCTCATGCACCACCTCATTCGCTGGAAGCACAGAAAGGAGTCAGGTGTTCTCGTCACGCATCAGGAAGGGGGGCCTCTGGCCGTCGTCTTGGATGCGCTCAATAAATCGTGCGGCAACGCCTATGCCGTTGACCTCCATTCCTCATTGGTGCGTCTGCTTGGCCAATCCCGCATCGATATTCCAGGGTGGCGGGATGTATTTCTCCATCCCCGACTGTCCAACGAGGATTTCCTCGCCCGGTTGAAGCGCCTTTCCGGCTGGTGGCATGGTTTGGCACAAGGTATCCCGGTGCTACGACCGGTTGATGCTCTACGCCAAGGCGTGACCAATTGGAGCCGCCGTAGTGAGGTACTGGAGATCTTGAATATTTTGTTCGCGGCTTCCCACCGCAAAGATGATGTGGCGCTGTATTCGAAGCTCAGGGCTCGGTGGCAACTTCCTGCTGATCTACGGCGAGCGCTTATGCCAGATGAGATTCTGGCAGAACTGGCACGTTATCTTGGACAGCTTCGCTACTCAGAACTCATATTCGTGAGGGACTTGCTTGATGATGTGGAGGGCCCGTGACATGTCCTTCCCTCTTCGCCTACTGCCTCGGCCTCAAGAGACCTCCGGTTTGAGGTGGTTTCCAATCCGGCCCCGGCCAAGGCTGCATGAGGCTACGTTGAGTTACGTCATCAGGGTGGCGGAGGCGAACGGGTACTCAACTCTGGGTCAACTTTGGCAAGCACTCCTGGAAAGTCACCAGAATGGCCCGTTCGATTCGCTCCTGAGCAAACTCGATATTTCCCAAAGGGTTTGGGAGTTGCTGCGCGGGCCACTGCCGCACTACTGGAAGGTTCCGGTGAGTTGGGCCGAAGGGCTTTCAAGCAATGATTACAACCACAGCCTGATGCGTTGGTGCCCGGCTTGCATGGAAGAGGCGCCCTATCTGCGACAGGCATGGGGAATCAAGCTGCAAAGTGTCTGTGCACGGCATCAACTCCAGTTGGTTGATCAATGCCCGGCATGTGGAGCTCATCAACGCCAGGAGCGAATTGACCTGGTGCATTGCTCATGCGGCGCCAGGCTGACTGCCGCCGCACATGTAAGCGCCCCCACCGAGATCGTCCATCTGAATGATTGGCTGGCAGCGGGGTCCGTGGGGAGAGATGGTCCTGGTCCAAAGCTCGGTGCCGCAGAGTGGCATCGGCTGGTGCGATACCTGGGCCAGTTCACACTGGATGAATGGCCAGGACGCCCTGGGCAAGTATCAGGCCTGCACCGCCTGGAGCAGGCCTCGGCCCTCATCCAGAACACGTCGTCTTTGTTGCGCGACTGGCCGAAGACCTTTCACGAACTGATCGCGGCCATCCGAGCACGTTCGCCGGAATCCCCCAGCCTGTCTCGGACATTCAAGCCTCTGTATGGCGTGATCTATCAGGACCTACAGGCCCCAGGCTTCCAGTTCCTGCGTGATGCGTTCGAGGACTACCTACATGCGCACTGGTGGGGCCTGGTCTGCCGGCGGAACAAACGACTGCGACCGGATACCATTGCCAGTCATCCCAGCATGACCCTGAGGCAGGCGGCAAAGAGTGCGGGCACCAGCACGGCCGTGGTTAGGCACTTGGCCCAAGCCGAGCTGATTCCAATCGCGGAGGGGGCATTGCCGTCCGGACGCCATACCCGGTCTATACATCAGCGTGAGATCGAGAAAATATCGGCCGTTACGCAGGGCGCCCTGTCCTTAAAGGAAACAGCGGCCACCCTGGCGTTGCCCAAGCGCCGGGTTCGTGAGCTGGTGGCAGCCAATGTCCTGAAGCCGCTGATTTCTCGACCGGCACGGCAATCGGCCGCGTGGTTGTTTTCCCGAGACCAGCTGGCCCTTCTCTGTGCCATACCCGGAGCCGGCGATTCGGGATCTGCAACAGTCACACTGGAGCGGACCCTCCGTACGTGGCGTCTTCGTGAGACCGAATTCCCGGCGTTGGTGAAGGCCATTGCCAATGGCGCGTTGATGTCCATGGCTGAAACCGTATTGCCCATAGGCAAGGTTCCATTGGACTTCGTACAGGTGAAAGCTTGGCTGCTCAGGTACCGTGAGCAGGTCGACAGCGGGTTTTCCGTAGATGAGGCCGCACGTCAACTCCAGATCAAGCAGCAGGTGGCCTATCAGCTGGTCGCCAGCGGGCTGTTGCGCTCGCTGGCCACTGCGGCAGGTAGGCGTGTTCGTGTCGAACACTTGCATGCCTTCCAGTCGGATTTTGTGTCCTTGGCTGAGTTGGCTAAGTCCCAGGGCCATTCGCCACGTTCCGTTTTGAAGGCGATGGTGGCGAGACCTGTATGTGGTCCATCCATCGACGGATCAAGGCAGTATTTTTTCCGCCGTCAGGACGTGGGGATGACAATTTGCTCAAACAATCACGCAGAGACAGGAAGGTAAACCATGACATCAATGACTGAAAAACGACGCCAAGCCATTGAGCAGGCCATTGCCAACAACGCCCTGAGCGGTTTCAAGCCCACCGATTACGGTCATTCGGTTTTTGAACAATGGATCGATGGTCATTGGACAACTGACGAGGCCGTGGCTTTGGTCATGCAGCACTATTGGGACAATCCTCGTCCAGATAGCGATAACGCGGCCAGAGAAAACAGGATGGGTTTGACAGACAGTCGCCAACTTCACATGGCTGAGGCCGACATCACCACCTTGCGGATGGCCCAGCTGGAAGTGGAGCCAATTTGAAGATTATCGTTGGCCACCCTCGTCTGCAGTACTCGGCCCCATGGCTACATGAAGCGTCACACCCAGCACATCTGCCAAACGATGCAGGACCAAGAGGGAAGGATTGGCGATGCCCCGCTCCAGTTGGGAAACGTAGGTACGGTCTACGTCAGCCTGCAAGGCCAGGGCCTCCTGGGACAGGCCGGCAGCGCGGCGCGCGGCCTTGATGTCCTCGGCCAACCTGAGCTGTAGATGATTGAACGCCTCGCTAACCATGCCAGAACGATGAACATGGCGAGACCCTTAATCCACGGAATATAATCTACAGCGCTAATGCCTTCGTTTAGGAGCACTTATGTTCCGCACGATTCCAGACGCTGAAATTCACATGCCCGCTGGGCTTGCCACGGGAGGTGGGCAGGTTTGGCGGTGGATGGAGCTGGCGTTGAACATTCCTTACTTCTTCGTCACGGTATTGCACACCGTGGACGGCGAACCATCGCACGAGCGGAACCTGATATTTGGTGATTTTCGTGCGCTCATCGAGCTTGCTGAAGTACCACCGGAGGGGGTCGAATTGATCCGGGTCAATCTGTTGAGCCCAGGCTATTTGAACGGCTCAGGCAGCTATCGTTTGGACCGGTTGATAGAAATTTGGGAGGATGGCCAAACCGGGGGACAGGTGTTTGTTCTCGCGGAGGGTACCCGGATGGAGATGACCTATTCCGATGCGCCCGAACAAGAGTCGGCCTATCAGAAGGTTTTCTCGATGCCTGTTCATTAGGAGGCATCACCTTCCGCATCCTGCTTCGGCCAGCGTCATGGGTTACCAGTAAGGTAAAGTGGCGCTCGAAATACTTATAACGCTAGCGATACTGTATGGCCATCAAAAAATCCGACCTTTATTCCTCCCTCTGGGCCTCCTGCGATGAACTGCGCGGCGGCATGGATGCCAGCCAGTACAAGGACTACGTCCTGTTCATGCTGTTCATCAAGTACATCAGCGACAAGTATGGGGACAGCGAAGACTTCGCCCCGCCCGTAGTCATTCCCAAGGGCGCCAGTTTCAAGGACATGATCGCCCTCAAGGGCAAGAGTGACATCGGCGACAAGATCAACACCCAGATCATCCAGCCGCTGATCGACGCCAATACCCGGCTGGCCCGCAGCGATTTCCCGGATTTCAACGATCCCAACAAGCTGGGCGAGGGCTCGGCGATGGTGGAGCGGCTGTCCAACCTGGTCAGCATCTTCCAGAAACCGGAACTCGATTTCTCGCAGAACCGCGCCGAGCACGACGATATCCTCGGCGACGCCTACGAATACCTGATGCGTCACTTCGCCACCGAAAGTGGCAAGAGCAAAGGCCAGTTCTATACCCCGTCCGAAGTCAGCCGGGCCATCGCCAAGGTGATCGGCATTGCGCCCAACAACACCAAGGCCGCCACCACCGCCTACGATCCGACCTGCGGTTCGGGCTCGTTGCTGCTCAAGGTGGCCGCCGAGGCCGGCAAGCACATCACCCTTGAAGGGCAGGAGAAGGACGTCACCACCGCCGGTCTGGCACGGATGAACATGATCCTGCACGACTTCCCCACCGCCAACATTCTCTCCGGCAACACCCTGGCCGCACCAAAGTTCAAGGACGGCGAGAACTTGCGCACCTACGACTACGTGGTCGCCAATCCGCCGTTTTCCGACAAGACCTGGAGCACCGGGCTCATACCGGACAACGATATCTACCAGCGCTTCAGCTGGGGCGTGCCGCCCGCCAAGCAAGGCGATTATGCTTACCTGTTGCACATCATTCGCAGCATGAAGCCAGGAACGGGCAAGGCGGCATGCATCCTTCCCCACGGCGTCCTCTTCCGGGGCAATGCCGAAGCGGTCATCCGCCAGCAGCTGGTTCGCTCTGGCATCCTCAAGGGCATCATTGGCCTGCCGGCCAACCTCTTCTACGGCACCGGCATCCCGGCCTGCATCTTGGTGCTGGACAAGGAAAACGCCGCTGCCCGCAAGGGCGTGTTCATGATCGATGCCAGCAAGGGCTACATCAAGGACGGCAACAAGAACCGCCTGCGCGAGCAAGACCTCCACAAGATCGTGGACACCTTCAACCGGCAGATCGACAGCCTGCGCTACGCCCGCATGGTGCCCTTCGCCGAGATCGCTGACCCGAAGAACGATTTCAACCTCAACTTGCCACGCTACATCGACAGCAGCGAGCCGGAAGATATTCAGGACATCGACGCCCACCTCAACGGCGGTATCCCGGAGCGGGACATCGACGCCTTCGCCGCCGACTGGCAGCAAATGCCCGGTCTGCGCGCGGCCTTGTTCGAATCGGCCGGCCGCCCCGGCTATGCCCGCCTCAAGTTGCCGATGAACGAGATCAAGGCAGCCATCCTCGGCCACGCCGAATTCATTGCCTTTACCGGCCAGGTGAACACCCTGTTCGGTAAATGGCGCGAAGCCATCACGCCGCGCCTCACAGGGTTCGCACAGGATGATCACCCCAAGGCCCTGATCGGCACCGTCTCCGAAACCCTGCTTGCCGCTTTCCAGGCCGCGCCCCTGCTCGACCCCTATGCCGTCTATCAGAACCTGATGGACTACTGGGCCGAGACCATGCAGGACGACGCCTACCTGATTGCCGCCGATGGCTGGGTGGCCAAACCAACACGCATCGTCGAAACCGACAAGAAGGGCAAGCAGAAGGACAAAGGCTGGACCTGCGATCTGATCCCCAAGCCCTACCTCGTCGCTCGCTACTTCGCCGAGGAGCAGGCGGCGCTGGACGCCAAGCAGGCTGAGCTGGAAGCCATCACCTCCCAGATCGCTGAACTGGAAGAAGAGCACAGCGTCGAGGACGCCGCCTTCGCCGGCTTCGACAAGATCAATGCCGCCCAGGTGAAGGACCGGGTCAAGGAGATCGGCGCCGATCCCGAGGCCAAGGACGAGCTGGCAGTGTTGAAGCAATGGCTAAAGCTCAGCGAACAGGAAGGCAAGCTCAAGAAGGCCGTCAAGGAACTCGACGCCCAGCTCGACCAGCAGGCCCATGACCACTACGCCAAGCTGAGCGTGGCGGAGATCAAGACGCTGGTGGTGGACGACAAATGGCTGGCCCGCCTGACCGCCGACCTGCAAGGAGAGCTTGACCGGGTGGGCCAGACCCTAACCGCCCGCATTTGCGAACTGGCCGAGCGCTACGCTACCCCGTTGCCGCAACTGGTGGATGAGGTAGTGGTGCTGTCGACCAGGGTAGACGAGCACCTCAAGCGGATGGGGGCGGCATGGAAGTGATGCCGGGGCACAAGCGGACCGAGGTTGGGCTTATTCCCGATGACTGGGAGGTCAAATATCTCGGCGAACTCGGATCTGTGGTTCGTGGAGGCTCTCCGCGCCCAGCTGGTGATCCGCGTTATTTCAATGGGAGTTTCATCCCGTGGCTAACAGTAGCCTCTTTGACGAACATCCCTGATCACCGCCCAGTAGTTACTGAAACTTTGGGTTACCTCACCGAAGAAGGTGCGAAGCGTAGTCGTGTATTGCATGTAGGGACATTTATTCTTGCCAACAGTGGGGCAACGCTCGGCGTTGCGAAGCTACTTGGAATCACCTGCTGTGCCAATGATGGAATTGCAGCAATTATTGGCCAACATTCAGGAGACAAAAAATTTCTTTGTCATTACATCAATACGCGAACCAAGGAACTGCGTGAGGTTGTCGCCACTGGAAACGGGCAACCAAATCTGAATACGGGCTTATTAACCCGGCAATCAAATACATAAATTAAGCTGCATATTTCACAGCCGGATGCCCGAAATAAGCCATCACTCTGTCCGGGGTCTCAAT